>Ga0172377_10000669_pt1 | contig 33031 bp, 22 predicted proteins | sample Pumphouse3metaG_FD_119749 | JGI IMG/M metagenome (GOLD analysis project Ga0172377, IMG submission 119749) | Leachate microbial communities from a municipal landfill in Southern Ontario, Canada - Pumphouse #3 metaG | ecosystem: Engineered > Solid waste > Landfill > Unclassified | place: Canada... | reverse complement strand
GCGCCACTGCCGGCCAGATTAAAAGAGGCGCTTCGCGCCCCCGCCAGCAAGACATAAGACGCTCCAAGCTCTGTGTCCAACACAACAAATCACATAAAAGTACCGTATCAGTGTTGCGCACCGATACTAAGGAATCATGAAAAAACAAATTGTTAAACTTTGCTGAGCAGATTCGCTTTCTTTCTATACAGTATATTCGGGTTTTTCTTGTACATACTGACCAAAAACAACTCAACTTTGACAACTTAATTTTTCACAATTCCTTAGTGTGCAAAAACCCTCTGTTTATTTTCCCCTGCTGGGCTTTGGGGCCAAAAGATGCCTGCCGGCCAGTTATACTGGCCGGCAGGGGGGCTAAGCGTTATTTCACTTCGACATAGCAACTGGTTTCCTTGCCGGTTGCCAGGCATTTCGCCTCGATTCTGAGCCTGCCAGGCGCCTGGTTTAGGGCAAGCACCGGCTGTAGCTCAAGGCGGCCATTCTCGGCAACATAGTAGCCGCTGCCTGGCAGCTCGCGCTGCTCTGCGTCAAACAAGCGAATTTGCACTGGTAACAGCGCTGCGATCTGGCGCCGACGCGCGTCCAAGACCTCTAGACTGATGGGCAAGGCCTGCCCCAGCTTAGCTCGGGACGCGACACGCAGCCGCAGCTGTGCTATGGGGTTCTGCAGGAAAAGTAGCAGTGCGCCGCCACCGCCAGGCATATCCACCGCGCAGTGGCTGCCTTCAGCACTGTCCTGCAGAGGGACTTGGCGGTTCGCCACCAAGTCGTAGGCGGCTTTGAAACGGCGCTGCAAGGATACACTGCCGCTCAAGGGCAGCCCCTTTTCCTGGACCATGCCCCACTGTCCTATATAGTCGCCAAAACCGCGTTGGTCATTGATGACGAAAAGGTAATCCGCTTCGCCAGTGCCACGGCGGCGCAAAACCAGGTCGGGGGAACTGGCCGACATGGGCGAGCGATAATGCGGCGCCAGCGCCTGGCGTATCTCAAGCCCCAGCGCCTGTAGCTGCTGCTTGCTGCCAACCGGGTCATTGCTGTCGCGCTTCACAGAACGAAGGCGCAGGTCCAAGGGTACAGCCGGAGAGCTAAACTCGTCGCCCACCAGGATGCCGCCGCGCGCTTGAAAGCGCCGCAAAGCAGCCAACAGTGATTCACTGAGCACCTCGAGACCAGGCAGAAACAAGACCCTGACCTGGTCGTCCAAATCGCCGCGCAGCAGATGCTCCTCATAGAAAATGGCGGGTTGGAAGTGAGCCCACTGCAGAGCCAAGTGCAACTCGCAGGTCCAAGCCTTACTCCAGCCAAAGCTATGATGCGAGCGCGCATACAGCGTGGAAGTGAAGCTTTGCAGGATTCCCAGCTCGGGGCTATGCTCGGGCACTCGTTTCAAGAGCGGGCCTAGGGGCTTGAGCAGCTCGCGGGAAAGCCGCTTCAGCACCTCCTTGCTTTCCGGGTTGGTGTAACGGTATCCCGAATGCGAGGTGGTCTCGATGAGCGAGCCGTAGCCATGATACATCACCCCGTCCACCCGTCGTGAAAGCTTGCTCCAAAGCGCCTCGCTCAAGAAATCGGGCGCGATGCTAATAAATGCGGCCTTCTTCTCATTCGCGAACCAGGCTGGTTCGTTCTTAGGCTCCTGTGTAAGCGGGGCGGTGGCGCTGCGATACCAGATAGCCTGGGTCATGCTCATCACCTTCTGCCCTGGATTGCCTTGCGACATGGCAATAAGCTCATCGGTGGCCTGGCCTATCTTTATGGGGTCTGGATAAGTGTAGGTCCACTGGCTGATAACGTCGGCATTACCGCCTGAGCCCCAGATAGGCGGCACGCGCACTGCAGGATCGTGATAGGTCCAAAAAGGATGCTTGATATATTGGTGCAATGTCTCTGTGAGCAGGCTGTGCAGCGGGTTCCAGCCGTCCCCCTGCTTCCAGAACCAGCGCATGAAGACCAATGGCGGATAATCATCAGGCAGCACCTGGTCCCAGGGCAGCGCCGGGTTGCTTCTGTACGGCGGCGGATAGGCGCCGTTAATCTCAGCGGGTATGTCGTATCCGGCATATGCTTTGAAGGCCGCCGGCTCCGGCCCGCCAAACGAGGGTCTAGAAGAGCCTCGGATTTCCGAGTTTAGCATAGTGGCATTCCAGGCTGGATGCTCGCCAAAAGCCTGTCCTACGCTTTGCATCAGCTCTTGGAACTCCTGGCGCACAGCCGGGTTGGAGGCCTCAATGCCGGCATTGCTGTAGGGCTGTCCGTCCCGGCCAGTGCGTAAAAACCGTTTTTCCGTTCTGAAGCGGTATTTACCAAAGACGCTGTCCACCACGTACATGCCTCGTTTAAGGGCCTGGTCCAGCCGCTCCAGGCCGCTAATCAAGGCGGTGTCGCTCAGCTCTCCTCTGTGCGGCGTCAAATTGCTGATATAATGCGTGAAGCCTATATCTTTCAAAATATCGGCCTGTCCGCCGCCCCACATAACCAGGGGCAAGATGTCGGCAGGTTCTGCGGCCATATAAAAATCAACTGCCTCGCTGTGCAACAGCTGCTCGGCGGCGTCAAAAAGCCGCATTTCCAGCTGGTATTCGCCAGGCAGCAGAGTAGGCTCCAGCTTCCATTGCTGTACAGCTTTGCCCATAAGCGGCACTGAGGCCAGAGCCTGCGTTTGCACTTCAGGCAGACCGGCGATGCTGGCTTTAACCACTACGTTGCTTAATTCCTGTTTGCTGAGATTGATAAATTCGGTATGCAAGGTAGGCTGTTCTTCCAGGCGCACAAAGCCGCGACGATGCCATTGTGAAGCGCTGAAACTGTAGTTGCTGTCCTTTTCTTTTCGCATCCTCACAGCAGCGATATAGCCGCCAAAAGGGGAGTAGCCCGAACCGACCCGGTCGCCTATGCAAAAGCGGTTTCTGGACGGGGTTATGGGGCCGGGGTTGACCTGGGATTCGCCAGCCTCCTGGCCGTCAAGCTTGAAGGTCACTTTGCCGTTGCCGTGAAAATGCATCTCGAGGCTGTGCCAGCGGTCCAGTTCAATGGCGCTTCTTTTGCCGCTGGCACTGTTGCTGAAAGTGCCAAAGCCAAAGTAGGCTCGCGGCGTAACCAAATTGCCGTTGGCTGCCAAGACCAAAGCGAAACCCTTGTGGTAGCCTTCCTGACTGGCACTGGGGTTGAGGATGTACTTGTTGTCCAATAAATAATGTGTATGCCCTTTTAGCGGATCAAAGTATTCACTGCGCGGGAAAAAACTTAGGCTGACACTGAAAGCTCCCTCAGGGTTAAGCTCTGCGTAGTACTTAGTGCATGCGGCGCCGCCGGCCTGCCGGTTGTCTGCGGGAAATTCCACCTGCAATGCCGCTGCATCCGCGGCCTGCACCAGGGCGCTCTCGCCTCTGAGAGCAAGCTGGAAACCACCAGGATTTGAGACCAGGCTGCCAGCGGCAAAGTCCCAGACCGCAATGCAGTTTTCATCAAGCTCCAAGGCTGGCGGGGCCGGCAGTGAAACGGAAGCGGCTTTCAAGGCGACTGCTACGGACGGGGGGTCAGCCTTTTTGGCAGCAAACAGTTGGCTGGCGGCAACTAAAACAGCAAGTAAAAATATATTTGTTTTCATCTCTGCCCTCCTGTCATTTTAATATTTCAATTGAGATAGGCTTCCAGATACCGCCGCCGGTATAGGTATCCAGAACCCTGACCACCAGCAGGTTTTCCTCCCCCCAGCGCACCTCTTCGCGGCAGTCCAGGTTAAATGGCAGGTTCCAGCCCTCCGGTCCTATGTCATGTGCGCCCAGGAATACTCCGTTAAGCCAGACCCAGGCCGACTCGTCCACTGCTCCGAAAGCCAACTCTACCGCATTGCTGTCCATTTTCTCGGGCATTTGAAAGCGTATGCGATACCATGCCACGCCGTCATAGTCGGCATAGCCCTGCGGCTCCCAGTATCCCTGCTTGATTTTCGCCCAGTTTTTGTCATTGAATTTTGTTTCGTACCAGCCTTTTTTGTGGCCCTGCTGCTGCGGGTCAGTCTTGAAGCTCCAGTCTTCGCCGGGCAATTCGAAGCTGTGTATGTTGGTCACGGTGTGGTCCCAGTCCGGGTCCTGACTAAGGCGCAGTGTCTCCCGGTGAAATGGCCACAGTGCCTGGTCAGCGATCTGGCGCACGCTGACATCGCTCTCCTCCCTGGCCACCCTGGCAAGCAATTCCGAGGCCTCTTTATTTTGCTTGGCCAAGGACACCAGGAACTTGACTGCCATGCTGCGTATCTCGATGCTTTCGTCATCAAGGGCAGTAGCAATCTGCTCCAGCGCCGCTGCGCCTTTTTGCTTTGTCAGGCGGTAGTATGCCTGCAGGCGGATCTCGATGTCGGGGTCGCGTAAAAAGTCGTCTGCCTTGTCCGGGTCAAGCGCACAGAGCCGGTGGAAAGCCTGCCTCCTCGCTATTGGGTCGGCCTGCGGGTCCGCCAGAATATCGCTGGCGGTGGCGCTTCTTCGGGCCGCTGCAGACAGCGGCAGCGCCAAACAAAGCGTGCTCAGCGCCAAAAACAAGATGAGTCCTCGCATAATAATTCCCCTTTGCAGTATGATACATATTGCGGCGCCGCAAAGCGCACGATGAGCATCGCATGCTAACCTTAGGCAAAACTAGCAAACAGAAGTTAACATATACTCATAGTTCGGGGAATGCAAATCGGACGAATCGGACGAATCGGACGAATCGGGGGGGAGCGGGGAGCTAGCAGGCATAATGGGGCTAGCAGGCATAATGGGCTAGCAGGCATAATGGGCTAGCAGGCGTAGCGGGGCTAGCGCTACACCTGCGCCGATATTTTCAGGGTAGGGCCTGGCAAGTATACTGTGCTGGCTTGCCATTGTCCAAGACACAGCGTATTTGTGTCATTTCCTCTGGCAGCGGCAATTTTTCGGCTCCTTTTGCTGGAATAAGCATTATTTGCATGGGCCAGTAATAATCAATGCTGGCATCGCTGATAAGCCATTTCACTTCACGCTTCTCCACCTCGTAGGCGTGCATCTCGGGGCGCAGCAGGCAAGGCTCCCAGCCTTCAGGTATCTTCTGGCTGACGATGACCGCCTTCTCGGTGGTTTGAAAACCGCGGTTCATCAGGATCAAATTGATAGACAGGCGTCGGTCTTTGCCCACATGCAGTTCCCGCCATAATACAAAAGGGCTGTCCTCGGCATCAGTAGACTGCTCTTGCGCACTCACCGAATTTGCCCAAGCCGACCCATCTTTCGGCAAGGCAATGGGTTTGGCCCAGACTTTATGGCGCTGTCTGCCTATCTTGTTTAGGATGCGCCGCGACTCGCTAGGCTCTTTCAAAAAACTACCCTCGGCGCCGAGTTCGGCGAGCATATAGAGCGGCTCCTGTGTTGACACCTGACGACGGCGCAGCATCTCTTTGGCCGGCAAAAATTGCGGGCTGTTTTTGCCGCCGCCGCCATAGACCAGGGAGATGGCAGCAGGCTCCGCATTCGCCTTGGCAGGTGGAGTGCTACGAGAAAAAGGACTGAAGCCTATGTCGATGAGCATACAGAGGGCAAATAAACGTATCGCCAGCATAAAAATCAAAGGCAGGCTCAACAACAGCAGCAGGGCATAGAAAATCTTTTTCATGGTTTGCCTCCTAACTTCTTTTGTGTTTGCCAGCAATGGATTGCATCCAATATCTGGCTGTCGTCCACCTCGCCCAGCCGCCATTTTTCCAGTCCCAGCAAGATTTCCCAGTCATCAATCAGGTGGTCTTGATTCAAGTCCAGCGGATTAGGCTCGTTGCTCAGGTATGGCGGGTCTGCCCAGAAGGAAAAAATTTTCGCTTCTGGCACACTGCGGTCCCGGCAGTAGAGGCTGATGTCCACTTCCACTGCTTCTCCTGGCTCCAGCTTCGAGTCCAGCCGTCCTTTTTCCCGCAGTGCCATTTCCACCTGTTCGGTGATGTCCATATACTGTTGTCCCTCGGCGGTTATGCCGTCGATGCGCTGCAGTCGGCATTCTTCAGTGCTGGGCAGCACCAGCCAGTAGACCAGTTCCAGGGTTTCGGCATTTTCCTTGCCGCTGTGGTTTAGTATTCGCATACGGCAGGCCAGTGCGCCGTCCTCGGCTTGCACGCGCCAGTCCTGAAAGTCCAGCTGTACTGCTGAGCCTAGGTCCAGCATATTGATTTGGCTGACAAAATCCCTTCCCGAATAGTGGCCGCTGCTATATTCCGTGGGCAGAAAGCGCACTTCGCTCAATTTACCGCCCCAGAGCGAGATGCCGCGCAGGAGAAAACGCCCCGAGTAGCGCCGCTCGATTATCTTGTCAACCGGGAAATCGAAGACCAATTGCGCCTCGGGTCTCATGGTATTGCTGCTTTGCAGGTATCCCGAGGCATTGGCACTGGCCAGGATGCGCATATTTTCATCATACAGCGAGCCGCTCCACTGGTAGTTTCCTTCCAGTCCTGGGGAGAGCAGCAGCTCGACGCTTACGCGCAGGCGGTCATAGACGCCGTCTCCGTCCAAGTCTATGCCGCGGTCCTGTCCTTTGCCGCTCAGCATAACCGGTTCGTGTTCAAACTCGATATAGTTTAATTGCTGGCTAGCCGCCTTGAGTTGCTCGTCCTGCGGCAGGCCTATGTGGGCAGCGCCTTCCTCATCCACCTCCGAGAGTCTGAAGTTAGCCACCCAGTAGGGGCCGTCTACAGCGCTGTCGAATATTTTGCTACCCTCGAAACGCAGTTCCAGCTCCAGCTCGCCAGGCTCTGCCTGGCCGGTATCTACATTTGCCACCGCAATGATATCGCCCTCTTGACTTAGCAGGCTGGCCCCCAGTCGATAACTGGCTTTTTTATCTATGTGCAGGCGGCATCTGGCCTGCAAGACGTCATACATACCGTTGTTGTCCAGGTCCAGCGGCAGGATTTCGGGCACTTCGAGCACTCTGCTAGCCGAGGCGCTCACCTGTGCCTCGAGCTGATGAGAGCAGTTTATCTTCACATCAGGCAGGGGTTTCAACTCGGCCTTCACATTGAACAGGTATTGGCCGGGCTGCGGCGGCATATAGCTGGCGCTGTACAGGCCATCGCCGGCCATTTCGTCCGGCCAGACCCCGTCGTCGCGAAATTGCACTGGCGCAAAGGGAACAAAGCCCTCCTCGCCCTGCAGTTCGACATGCAGCTCCAAATCCAGTTCTGGACCGCTGAGCAGGCCTTGTTTAAAACTTGCCTGGCTGAAGACGCGGAAAGGCATTCCCTGGGGCAGCTGCCACTGCTCGAGCCAGCATTTTAAGGCCGCCGCCGGTTCATCCTCCAACAGAATGATTCTGTAGTTGCATATTTCTGTAGTATTTGTGGCTGACAAGCTGACGATGCAGGCGCCCTCCTCCGGCCTTGGAAAGCTGAACTCGAGCATGCCCAAGAACAATTCAGCCATAGGCGTCTGTTCGAGTTCTTCAGCGCTCATCTGCGCACCCTTAAAAAGCTCGGCGTCATTTTCGCTGTCATAGCGTTTTCCAGATGGCATAAGCAGGCTGATTTTCAAGCCCGGCAGTATTCCCATGAAGATCAGCCCTGGGCTGCTTTCGCCTTGAAGATAAAACTGGTGCAGGCTCTGCTCGCCGCGTTCAAGCAGTCCGGCGGCATGCTGTGGCGCCCCCTGCCAATGCAACTCCTCTTCTTGCCTCTCCTCTTGCTGTCTTTTGATTTCCTTGAGCCACTCCCTCATCTCCGAGCCGCCGCTAGCATCACTGCGAGTTCTGCTGTCGTTTGCCTTTGCCAGCGTATATTTTGGCTGTTTGACTTCGCGCAGCTCCAGCAGATAGGCATGCAGAACAGATTCTGCTCTTTTGTCAATAATGCTCGTATGATCAAAACCGGGGCCTCGCAGCGGCGACATGCTTTTCGGCGCCACATTCTTATGGGCGCTGTGCACCGACACCACACCGTCCCCCCAGTGTTTGGGGTCTGGGTGCTGGTCATTATGACCGTAGGCGAGCCTGGCCAGCGGCAATATGGAGCGTCCGAACCTGCCCAGGGCATCGTCGGGCACTCTGCCGGCCAGCACCTTGACTGGCACGGCGGTATCCTCCACCGGACAGTATTTGGCAAAGGAATAGCGTATGTGTCCGGGGGTCAGACACCAGGAGCCATTGGACTGCAGGTCTTCAAACCAGCCGGCGTTTTTAATCAGCTGGCGTTGATGCCATGAAAGCATGTGCTGGTTATAGAGCAGGAAGGCCATGAAGCTGCCGTCGTTAGGTGTGGCGACCTGCAAAACCTGGTGTATGTCGCCGTCGAAGTCCGCATTGGCGTGCCTGTTGACATAGCAGCGCGAGTCAAGGCCGCCTTTGCTGTGCGCCATGATGTTGAATTGCTCTACGCCGTACAGTTTTTTCAACCCCGCGCCGCCTTGCAGGCCGTCTTTAATCAGCTTCATATTGCTGAGCATGGCATCATCTTTACCCAACTTTAGCGTACAGCTAGGCACGCCGTAATTTTCGCGCAGCTCGGCTTGCAGCCGCTTCCAAGTGCTAGGATTGGAGAGCCAGCCATGCAGCAGGAGCAGCGGGCGGGGCGCCGGGATAAGCAGAGCCACCCAGTCTATGGCGGTGCACCAGTAGTCGCGACCGGTGTTGGCGGTGTCAACCCAGATTTCGATGCGGTTAAGCCCCACATCGCCGAGCTTCTCCGGGAATTTGAGGGCTTCAAAGGGCACCGAAAAGGAATTCATCTGCCAGATTTGGTTGTCTCCGCTCAGGGTTCCCAGCGGCTCTCCATTAAAAAACACCTTGTCCACTTCGGGCTGGTATCCGCTGCCGCCCCCGTTCTGGTCCACGTCCCAGGCTGGCATATGCAGTTGGAACTGGTCGGCGAGCATGGCGTTTTGGTGCTGCGTCTCGCGCTCCGTAGCGTTACCGAAGTAGCGTTCTATGGGCAGAAAAATAATGATAGGGCCGTCACTGCGGTAATGCACCTTGCCCAAGTCGTCGCCTGAGGTTTTCACGAAAGTGACGTCTTCGGGCTGCGGCGGGGGGAATTGGCTGCCTCGCGTGCGACTGCGCAAAAGCGCGGCGGCCTGAGACTGCCCTGAGTCTGGCCCTGGATTGTAGGCAAGGCAGGCCAAAAATGCAAAACAACAAAAAACAACAAAAAGCCTCTTCATAACAAACTCCTTTCTTATAAGGCACCCGAAGGGGGAGGACACAAAGTCACACGAAGGGGTTAGAAGCGGTATCCGATCTGGGCGGCACCGTCCAGCGCGCTGCGCCGTATTCTCAACCGGTCTGGCCCGCTGCGGAAGCTGATTTGTCTGGGGTAATAATTCCAGGCCAGCTGTATTCCGGCAAAGAAGCCTTTTCCGAGTTGTTTTTCCAGGGCCACAGCCAGGCCTGCTCCTGGCATCAGCCTGCTACTGCTGCTGCTGTCTCGCCATTGTTGCAGCACTTGTGTTCCTTGCTGGTTCTTCTGGTACAGCTGCTCCTGTCGTTTTACGGCGCAATGCAGATAGCGCAGGCTCAGCCTGGCTGACAAGCAGCAGTCCAGGCTTTGGCAGAGTGGTTTTCTGAATTGCGGTCCAACAAAGAACTCCTGTTCCTGCCAATCGATTTTATATCTCACCTTATTATGCAGAAAAACCTGTTCTTCGCTTTGCGCTTGAAACCCTCCCAGGCTGACGTTTTCTATATATTCCGGTTTATTATGAATCAGCACAGTTGATTCCTGCGGCGGCTGGTCGAAAGGCCCCGCGTAGCTGCCGGCATGCCCTGGTGGCGGCAGCTCGGCGCCATAGCTGGCGTAGGTATAGCGCTGCTGCAAATCCCGCAGGCCCTCCCGCAGCCAGAAACTGCCGCTGAAGCTGCGCACATCGAGCCGGCGCTGCCATTCTGGTATCCAAAGCCAGCCCAGGCTCAGCGCCAGTTCGCCGCCACAGCACTGGAGGCTGCCATACTCGCCGGCCAGCTCCAGACCCAGTGCCTCAGAGGCGGAAAATGAGTGCCGCTGTTGAGCGCTGTGCAGGCTAAGCTCCTCGACCAGCCTCTGCTCTACGGTCTTTTTAGCCAGGAAGCTCAAGGTATGGGCTTCGGCATCATATTGCGCCGCGTTCTGATAGCCCCAGTTCCAGGTGCTGTCCGGCAAGGGACTGTTGACATTGCCACTGCCTGGGTCCATACAGACATAGCCGTCCTCGAAGTAGCGGTCGCCATAGCCCAGGTCGTCGGCTCCGTCCAGCAAGTATGCCTTTGGCAGAAAACGCTGCGGATTCAAAGCTGAGCTATATGACTGTCCCCTCAGTTGTATGGAGCCGCTGCGGCGGTAAAGCAAAGCCGCTCGCAGGCGCAGACCGGAGGCCATAGCAGGCCGGCAGGCAAGAAGGCAGAACAAGGCAAAAACAAAGCGCGACATTAGGCACCTCCAAGCTCTAAGAGACAATTATTTTGAACCTTGCATAACCTTAATGCCTGTCAGCTTAAAAGCCAGCTAACATACTGAAAGTCATAATGATTATGACTTACAAGGAATCTTTGTGAAAAGAACCGGCAGCAAACCGCAACAGAGCCAAAAAAACGCCCAACCAGAGCAAAAAACGGAGCCTCATTGTGCATTTCAGTCAGACGCGGGTTTTGATGATATATTAGATTAAAAGCAAAGCTTAAGAAACTTGCTATGGTCTAAGTGTGTCTTAGTGTGACTTAGTGTTCAATTAGCCTTCTGGGCGCGGCCTATATTAGACCCCGCCCAAAAAAGTCATAACGCCGGCAGGCCGTTAGTGGCGCCCCTACAGGGCGCCGGATTCAGAAGGGGCTTTTACCCAGGGTGGCGCTCGGCTCCTACGGAGCCTCGCTTACCCTGGGCTATCTTAGGTTGCCCCTTCGGGGCGCCTAATGGACAGATTTTTAAGAAAAAATTGAAATTTCAGCCAAAAAATTGCGTTTTTAGACAATTTCATCGAGTTTTTCTGCTTGTCCGGCTCCCTTTTCTCAACAAACCAAAACGGGCAAGCGGCTTATGCGTCGCCGCAGGCGACGCATAAGCCCTTAGTGTGCCTTCGTGTCGCTTCGTGTCTCTTCGTGCCCTCCCCCCTTCGTGTCTCTTAATGTTCAATTAGCCTTCTGGACTCGGCCTATATTACAGCGCGAAGTTTCTGGCGAGGCCGGCATAACGCATATTTATCATTTCTTACACAAGAAGTTTACGATGCATCTGAATCAAACTCCCGCCACCTTCAGCAAAACCTTGCTGCACTCCGGCGACCTGCTGGAAATAAGCCTGGAATTGGACCGCGTCCTGCCCGGCAAGGCATTTCTACGCAGCAATCTGGGCAATAATGACCTGCGCCTGCAAGAAATCATCGAACAGGTAGACCTGGAGCGCCCAGCCGCCGGACGCGACTGGCACGACATCGAGATGCGCCAGGTGAATGCGCAGCGCTACAGCCTGCTGCTGCCCATGAACCAGGTCGGCGTTTTCGAATTCAAGGCCTTCTTCCGCGAGGAAAACTCACAGCAGACATATTGGCCGCGAGGCGAAAATGCCCTGGTGAAAATCGAGCCGGCCATGTGCTTCGCAAATAACAGCATATATAACGCATTTGTGCGCCAGTTCGGAGCAAATAAGTACGCCGAGGAAATGAGCGAAGAGCAGCGAAAGGCCGAAGCCCTGCTGGACGCGCAAAAATTCACCGTCATCCCACCCTCGGGACGCTTCAAGGACCTGGCCGCCGAACTCGATTTTATCATGGGCGAGCTGGGCTTTCGAATCATACAGCTCTTGCCAATACACCCGCTGCCGGGAAACTATGCGCGCATGGGAAGATACGGCAGCCCCTTTGCCGCACTGGACCTATACAGCGTGGAACCCGCACTGGCAGAGTTCGACCGCAAGTCAACCCCAATGGAACAATTCATCGCCCTGGTCGACGAGGTGCACGCCAGAGACGGAATGCTCCTGCTAGACCTGCCCGCCGGACACACCGGCTGGGGATCGGTCTTCCAAGTGCACTTCCCGCAGTGGTTCAAACGACGGGAAGACGGCAGCTTCGTAAACCCCGGAGCCTGGGGCGTGGTCTGGGAAGACCTGTGCAAACTCGATTACAACAAGCAGGAACTCTGGCAGGAGATGGCCGAGGTCTTCCTGCACTGGTGCACACTGGGAGTGGACGGCTTCCGCTGCGATGCAGGATATATGATCCCGGAGCCGGCATGGACATATATAGTCGCAAAGGTCAGACAGCAGTACCCGGACTGCATCTTCTTCCTGGAAGGACTGGGTGGCAGCCTGGAAAGCACCGAAAAATTGCTCGACACCAGCAATATGAACTGGGCATACTCGGAAATGTTCCAGCAGTATAGCATCAGAGAAATCAAGGACTACCTCGATTTCGCCTGCCGCTTCTCAAAACAAAATGGCAACCTGGTGAATTTCGCTGAGACCCATGACAACGAACGGCTGGCCAAACGCTCCAAAACCTGGGCCAGCCTGCGCTGCAGCATGAATGCGCTGCTGGCGCCGGCAGGCGCATTTGCCATCACTAACGGCGTGGAATGGCTCTGCACCGAGAAAATCGATGTGCACGAGGCCAGAACCCTCAACTGGGGGGCTAAGGATAACCTGGTGCGGGAAATCAAACAACTCAACCACATCCTCAAAACCCAGCCCGCCTTCCAGGCCGACGCCGAACTGAGGCGACCGCTGAGCGCCGAAGGCGAGGCCATCGCGCTGCTGCGCATCCCCAAAGACACCAAGCAAAGCCTGCTGGTGATTATCAATCCCGATGAGCAGCGCGCCTGCAGCCTGCAATGGAACAGCCTGGAGTTCAAGCTGCCAGGCGCCAAGGCCTGGGACCTACTCGAAGAACGCTGGCTGGAACCGGGGCGTAGCGGAGCCAAATACAGCCTCGAACTGCCCCCGGCAACTGCCTACTGCCTGGCCAAAAGCAAACCCGAAAAAGAACCGCCGGCCGGCCCCAGTGCAAATCAATACCAGATCATGAGGGACATAGTACTGGACACCTTCACATTCCTGCATGGCTGCAATGACTGCCAGAGCCTGGACATGCCCGCCATGCTGCGCAAGCTATACCAGAACCCGGTGGAATTCCTCCGCGAAATGCATGGCCCCAAGGTCTACCTGCCAGTCATCTTCTGGCAGGCGCAGCGCGATGAAAACCGCGTGCTGCCGCTGCCGCCGGAACACCACCTCCTGGTAAGCAATGAAAAACCCTTCGTGGTGAAGGTCTCACTGCAGGGAAACTGCCTGCAAAAACACCGCGCCATACCCCTGGCCGACGGCAGCTACTGCGCCCTCTTCCAACCCATGCCGGTCAACTCGCAAACCCGACTGGCCGATCTGGAGATCAACCTCTTCAGCGAAGGACAGGCCTGCCGGCGGCATGGCAGCCTGGCGCTGCTGGCCAAAAAACCCCTGACGCTACGCCTCAGCCTGCCGGCCAGCCAGCTGCAGCCGGAACACTGCGCGCTGGCCAGCAACGACCTGGGCGGCTACGCCATGCCCCGGGCAGCCTGGGCCGAGCTGCACAGCAAGTATGACGCTCTGCTGGCCGCCAACCTGGACCCCCAGGTGCCCGTCGAGCCTCGGATACTGCTCACGCGCTGCCGCGCCTGGCTGGTGCACCGCGACTACTCCCGCGAGCTTAATATGAGCTGTCAGGATGACTTCAGCGTGCTTGACGCCCAAACCATGCAGTGGAATTTCACGGTGCCCTCCGGAATGGGTGACAATATCGCGCTCAGGGTCTGCCTGCAAATGAGCCGCAAAGACAATGCCCTGCGACTGAGCTTTACCAGAGAGCAAAGCGCCGCTGACAAGCAGGATCAAGAGCTTGACGAGCAGGTGCCGGTCAGCCTTATCCTGAGGCCCGATATTGACGACCGCAGCGCACACTCCATCACCAAGGCCTTTCACGGCGCCGAAACCAGGTTCCCGCAGGCAGTGCGCAACAAGTCTGCGCAGGCCTTCGAGTTCGCGCTGGCTGACGGGCACCTGCTGCACATGAGCTGCAGCGCCGGCTGCTACTCGAGCAGCCCGCAGTGGTCCTATCAGATACCACACCGGATTGAGGCGCAACGCGGCCTCGAACCGGCAGCCGACCTGTTCAGCCCGGGATACTTCAGGGCGGAGCTTACTGGCGGCCAATGCGTACACTTCGATGCGGCAGCGCTGCTCAAAGGCAGCAAGAACAAGCCGGAGCAGTGGCCCAAGGCGCCAGCCCAGGCAAAAACGCGCGAACTGCTCGACATACTGCGCGACTCGATGCAAAGCTATGTCGTGCGCCGCAACCAACATCATAGCGTCATAGCAGGATACCCCTGGTTCCTGGACTGGGGCAGGGATAGCCTCATCGCCTTGCGCGGCATGATCTCCGCCGGAATGCTCGATGAAAGCGCCGACTGCATCAGAGAATACGCCAGCCTGGAAAAAGACGGCACGCTGCCAAACACCCTGGCCGGACACGAAATCGCCAATCGCGACACCAGTGACGCGCCGCTCTGGCTCTTTGTGGCCGTGGCCGACTACCTCGCAAGCGGCGCGCAAAAAGACTTCCTGCAAACAAAATGCAAAGAGCGCAGCCTGCTCGATGTGCTGCTCTCGATCGCGGAAAACTACTTGGCAGGCAGCCCCAACGGCATCAAGACCTGCTCCGAAAGCGCCCTGGTCTTCAGCCCGGCACACTACACCTGGATGGACACCAACTACCCGGCGGCCACCCCGAGACAGGGATACCCGGTGGAAATACAGGCGCTGTGGATACATGCGCTGCAGTTCCTGGCAAAATATGACAAGCAGAAAAAATGGTCCGCACTGGCTAAAAAGGCGCGACAAAGCCTGCACCAGTACTATCCGGCAGCCGAAATGGTCGGCTTCGCTGACTGCCTGCACGCCGAGCCGGGCCAGCCAGCCAGCAAAGCCATCCCGGACGACCATTGCCGCCCCAATCAGCTGCTGGCAGTGACCCTTCGAGCCTTGGACAACCACCGCCTGGAAAGACAAATACTGCGCGCCACGCAGGCACTGCTGGTGCCCGGCGGCATACGCTCGCTGGCCGACCAGCCCGTGCAGTTCCTGCTGCCGCTGCAATGGCAGGGAGAACTGATCAACGACCCGGGAAAACCATACTGGGGACAATACCAGGGAGACGAGGACAGCCGGCGCAAACCGGCATACCATAACGGCAGCGCCTGGGGCTGGCTGCTGCCCTCATATTGCGAGGCGCTCTACATCAGCTTCGGCAAATCCGCCATGCTCGCCGTCGAAGCCCTGCATAACCTCTCGGCGGACACCCTGCTCAAAGGCTGCCTGGGACATCTGCCGGAAATACTGGACGGCGACGGGCCGCACCGCATACGCGGCTGCCCAGCACAGGCCTGGAGCCTGAGTGAACTCTACCGCGTACTCAAACTGCTGGAGAAATACAGGAATTAAAAACACCTCAAATCAATTGCCGCTGCTGTCCGTAGAGCATCAAAACCAAAGGAAAGGAGATTAACATGGCTAAATGCAAAGGAAATAAGGGACGCCGAAGAGTCAGCTTTGTCTATCATGGCAAGCCGGGCGAAAAAGTCTTCCTGGCCGGCGACTTCAACGACTGGGACACCGAGAAGAAGCCCATGCTCGACAAGGACGGCGAGGGCACCTACAGCTGCATCTGCCTTTTGTCTCCCGGCCAGTACGAGTACAAGTTCTTTGTCGACGGCATTTGGTTCCTGGACGCCTGCTGTCCCAACATCAACGCCAACGAATTTGGCTCGCACAACAACTTCATTGAAGTAGAATAAACCTAAACTGTAGACTTTAGTGTGTTTTAGTGTGTCTTAGACCGCGTCCAAAAAGGGGCAAGCTGGCATCTAGCCGATTTTTGTCCCACGTATGTGTACAGCCTTTAGGCTGCTCCCCGCTTCTGCTCCCGCTCCCGCTCCCTGCCATGCGCCGGATTCGGGGCGCCCCTACAGGGCGCCGGATTCGGGGGGCCTTTACCCAGGGTAAGCGAGGCTCCTGCGGAGCCTCGCTTACCCTGGGCTTCATTAGGCTGCCCCTTTGGGGCACCAAATGGACTTAATCGCAGAGAAAAATTGGAGTTTTTGGCAAAAACTGCGCTTTTCAGGAGAATTTTACTTTTGTGGTTAACTAAATCAGAGTCAATGTTACTGGCAAAATCAGATTCGCCTGATGAATTTTGTTGCAGAAAAGAGTCATTTTGTCCTTAACGCAAGAGACCATAAAACCACTCATCTACTTGCGCCGTAGGCGCATAACCATGCTTAACCCCAGGCTTTAGCCTGGGGTAGAGTCACCCCTCAAAAGCAGCGCCTCGTAGAGGCGCTACTATGCCCCCCCTTTTTAGACACGAAGTCACACAAAGCTACACTAAGACACACCAAGTCGTCTTCGTCTAAAATTAGAATTTTAGCCCAACTTCCTCTTTTGTTCTTTTGTGTGTCTTTTGTGTTTTAGTGATTCAAGAGTTTTTTGGATACGGTCTAATTATGCGAAGCCGACAAATATTTCTAGGCGCGCTCGCCATAGGCGGCGGCGCGCCGGTATCGATTCAATCCATGTGCGACACTGACACGGCTGACAGCCAGGCCAGCCTGGCGCAAATAGAGCGCCTGGCCAAGCTGGGCTGTCAGATCATACGCCTGGCCATACCCGAGCAGTCTGTGCTGCCCGCCTTCGCACAGGTCTGCGCGCTCAGCCCGCTGCCGGTCATCGCCGACATACACTATGATTACCGCCTGGCTCTGGGGGCCTTGGATGCCGGAGCCGACGGGCTGCGACTCAACCCGGGAAATATCACTGATGTGGACAAAGTGGCCCTGGTCGCCAAACAATGCGCCAAACTGGGAAAAACCGTGCGCATCGGAGTGAATAGCGGCAGCCTGGAACCCAAAACCGAGGCCCGCCTGGGACGAGGTCCGGAAAGCATGGTGGCCAGCGCCCTGGCATATATTGACATATTCGCACAACAGGGCTGCCAAAACCTGAAAGTCAGCCTGAAATCATCAGACTTGAAAACCAGCGTGCAAGCCGCCCGGCTTTTCGCCGCACAGTCCGACCTGCCACTGCATCTGGGCATCACGGAGGCCGGCAGCCTGAAAAGCGGCCTGCTGAAATCAGCCATCGGCATCGGCGCGCTGCTGCTCGATGGCATAGGCGACACCATCAGAGTAAGCCTTAGCGCCCCGCCGGAGGAAGAGGTGAAGCTGGCCAGAAAAATATTGAACGCCGTCGGCCTGCGACATGAACGCCCCGAAATTATCGCCTGCCCTACCTGCGGCAGGACCAAAATACGACTCTTCCCTATCGTGGAAGCGGTGGAAAAACTGTTGGACCAAATCGAGGCGGAAGGCAAAAAGCTGCCCTGGCGTAAAATCGCCGTTATGGGCTGCAGCGTGAACGGCCCGGGAGAGGCCAAAGAGGCCGACATAGGCATGGCCGGCGGCAAAGGCAAGGCGGTTATCTTCGAACAGGGCAAAATAACCATGAGCCTGCCGGAAAATGAAATCCTGCCGGTATTCCTGCAAAAAATCCGCGACGCGGCCCGCTAATCGACTCGTTGCGGCTTGACTTAGACGAGTCTAACTTTATATTAATGTTTTCACGCCCTTATCTTGCTAACGCCGAAAGGCCGTTAGTGGCGCCCCTACAGGGCGCCGGATTCGGGGGGGGGCTTCTACCCAGGGTGGCGCTCGGCTCCTTCGGAGCCTCGCTTACCCTGGGCTACAATAGGTTGCCCCTTCGGGGCACCAAATGGACAATAGGTTGCCCCTTCGGGGCACCAAATGGACTGAATCCCAGAGAAAAATTTGAATTTCAGCCAAAAACTTGCGTTTTTAGACAATTTCATCGAGTTTTCCTGCTTTGTCCGGCTCCCTTTTCCTAACAAACCAAAACGGGCAAGCGGCTTATACGGCGCCGCATAAGCCCTTCGTGTGCCTTCGTGCCCTCCCCCCCTTAGTTTGCCTTAGTGGCTCAAAGACTGCGCCTCGCGGAGGCGCGCTTGCCCTTCTCTTTTTGGACATCCTTTACTTTAGGTGGTTGTATGCGTAACTTGGAAATATCCAGCAGCCTTGAAGACTACTTGGAAGCGATCGCCGAGATCATTGAGAGCGACAAGCACGCTCACAGCAAAGAGATCGCCGAGCGCCTCAAGGTCTCCACTCCTTCAGTCTCCAACGCCTTGCAGGCGCTGGCGGCCCGCAGTCTGATCAGATATCAGCCGCACTCCCCGGTGACCCTGACCCATCGCGGCAAAAGGCTGGCCAATATTATACGGCACCGGCACCAGGTGATGAAACGCTTTTTTGCCAATATCCTTAAGCTCTCCGAAGAGGAGGCCGATGATTTCGCCTGCAAAACCGAACACATACTCACCGAAAAATACAAGGATCGCTTTGTCGCCCTGGCCGACGCCATCGAAAACCGCCAGGACTGCGCCGGACTGCGCCACTACCTGGAACGACACCTGCCCAGCATCGAAGGAGAGGACAGCGAGCTAATCTCCCTGGACCTGCTGCCCCTGGGGCATGAGGCCACCGTGGTGAACATCAGCGAAAACCTGCCCGGCATCAAGAAATTCGCCGATATTGGCCTGGTGCACGGCAGCCTGCTGCAGATGGAGGGCAAGGCCCCCTTTGGCGACCTGATCCGCATCCGTGTCATGGAAAGCCGCCTTTCCATGCGCGAGAAAGACGCCGCCAATATCTGGGTTAAGCCCTTGAGCATGAGCGCCAACGCAGCGGGGTAGGCATGACGAAACGCAAATATTTGGGCGAAGAGGCCGACCAGACGCGCCTGCCGCTGGCCTACCTGGTCGGCGTGCAAAGCCAGGGCATGAGCGCCGACGAGGCCAAAGACCTGCTCGCCGAGCTTGCCGAGCTTACTGACACGCTAGGGCTGCCGCAGGCCGGCTCCTGCCTGGCACGCCTGCGCGAGCCTAACCCGGCACTGCTGCTGGGCAGCGGCAAGGCCAAAGAAATCATCGAAGAGGCAAAAAATGCCGGTGCCGACCTCATCATCATTGACGAGATGCTTAGCCCAGTGCAGCAACGCAACTGGGAAGAGCTGAGCGAACTAGCCGTCATTGACCGGCAAGAGGTCATCCTGGATATCTTCGCGGCTCGCGCCCAGACCAACGAGGCCAGGCTGCAAGTGGCCCTGGCCAAAGCCAATTACGATCTGCCCAGACTGACGCGCAAATGGACTCATCTGCACCGCCAGCGCGGCATGAGCGGCGGCTTGGGCGGCAGAGCCGAAGGCGAACAGCAACTGGAACTGGACCAAAGGCAGGTGCGCGACCGCATCGCCAAGCTGGGAAAACAGCTCGATGAAGTGCGCAAACAGCGCCAGGTGCAGCGCAGCAAACGACTGCGCAAACCCCTGCCCGTGGCCGCCATCGTGGGCTATACCAACGCCGGCAAGTCCTCCCTGCTCAATCAGCTCACCGCCGCGCAGCTCCTGGTCGAAAACAAACTCTTCGCCACCCTGGACCCGACTCTCAGACGCCTGCAGCTGCCTGGAGGCCTGGAACTGCTGCTGGGAGACACCGTCGGATTTATTCGCAAACTGCCGCATCTGCTCGTGGAGGCATTTAAGTCAACCCTCGAAGAGACCCGGCTGGCGGATTATATTATCGAGGTGCTCGATGCCAGCAGCGGAGACAATCTCCTGGAGTTCCATCAGACCACACAGAATGTGCTCGAGGAAATCGGCGCCGGGCTAAAGCCGGGTATCATCGTGCTCAATAAAATCGATCTGGTGCCTGACAAACTCAGCAGGCAAAGATTGTTACGCAAATTCCCCGATGCCATCCTGGTTTCGGCCAAAACCGGGGAGGGCTTGCCTCAGCTGCTTGAAAGCCTGGTGCAGCAGAGCAGCGCACTGATGCGCGAAATGCGCCTGCTGGTGCCCCATGAACGCTATGACATCATGAAAACCATACGCAGCCAATGCTCCATAAACCAGGAAAAATATAATGAGCAGGGCGTCGAACTCAGTCTCAGGGCGCCGAAAAGCTGCCAGGCAATCCTGGAAGAGTTCGCGCTCTGAGCCGTTAGTGGCGCCCCTACAGGGCGCCGAATTCGGGGAGGGGCTTTTACCCTGGGCTGTATTAGGTTGCTCCTTTGGGGCACCAAATGGACCTAATCCCAGAGAAAAATTAGAATTTCTTCCAAAAACTGCATTTTTCACGAGAGTTTTGCTTTTGTGATTAACCAACCAGGGTCATTACCACTGGCAAAATCAAAATCATCAGATAAATTGTGCTGCAAAAATGAGCCGTTTTGTCCTTTGCCCCAATTTGTTACAAAACATCGTATCTCCTTGCGCCGTAGGCGCATAACCATGCTTAACCCCAGGCTTTAGCCTGGGGTGCAGGCACACATTAAAACCGGCGCCTCGTAGAGGCGCTACTATGCCCCCCCTTTTTGGACGGGGTTTAACTTAGTGTGGCTTAGTGTCCAAATGAATGTAATCCGTATATTATCAGCCGAGGTAGCCGGTCGCATCGCCGCCGGCGAGGTGGTCGAGCGCCCGGCCTCGGTGATGAAAGAGCTGGTCGAAAACTCCATAGACGCCGGCGCCAGGCGCATACGCGTCTTTGCCGAGCAGGGCGGGCAGAAGCTGCTGCAAGTCATAGATGACGGCTGCGGCATGAACCGGCAGGACGCCCTGCTCTGCCTCGAGGCCCATGCCACCAGTAAAATCCGCCAGGAAAGCGACGTCGGCCAAATCCACACCCTGGGCTTTCGCGGCGAGGCCTTGCCCAGCATCTCCTCGGTGTCCAGGTTCCATTTGCAGACCCGTCAAAAGGAGGCCCTGGCCGGCACCGAGGTATTGGTCAACTACGGCCGCATCGAGGATGTCCAGGACTGCGGCGCCGCACCGGGGACCAATATCAAGGTCTCGTATATATTCGGCAATCTGCCTGCCAGGCGCAAATTCCTCAAAAGTCCGGCCACGGAGGACTCTTATCTCGAGGAGAGCATGCTGCTGCTGGCGCTGTCGCGTCCCGACATTGCTTTCGAGCTAAGCTTGAACAAGCGTTTAGTCATACAAGTCGGCGCGGCCCAGGACATTGCCTCGCGCGCCGCCATGCTGCTGGGCAAAGAGGCCTTTGCCGCCATGCTGCCGGTGGACTACAGCGAGGACCAGGTGCGCGTCTACGGCTATGTCAGCAAACCGGGCTTCACGCGCAGTTCGCGGCAGGAGCAGCGCGTCATCGTCAATGGCCGCGCCGCCAGCTCGGCCACGGTCTACTTCGGTATCCGCGACGCCTACGACAGGCTCATACCCAAGGGGCGTTATCCGGCGGTCATCCTGTATATTGAGCTTGAGGCCGACCGTGTTGACGTCAATATCCACCCCACCAAGCACGAGGTGCGTTTCCGCGACTCCCACAAGGTGTCCGCCATTATTGCCGCCGCCCTGCGTCAGGCGCTGCGCAGCCTGCCCGGGGGCGCCGAGCCGGCTCTCAGCCCGGCTGCCGCCTTCGCTCCCGCCGCCTCCGACCCCGTTGCCCTGCCGCAATTCACTCCGGCCAGCCTGCCCTCTGGCGCAGCTGCCCCTTTGCCCTTCAATCCGCCGCCCTTGCAGCCGGCCTTCTCCTTCCAAGGAGCCGGGCCGGGCGGCGGCGGTGCGCCGGCGACTACTGGCCAGCAGCCTGGCCTTGAAGACGAAAGTGACTGGGCCGAACCCAGCTCATCAGCTCCCCCCGCTGACGACACTCTGAAAGGCCTGCGCATTTTAAGCCGTCTGGGCAAGAAACATTTGCTCGCCGAGGCCTCCAGCGGCCTGGTGGTGGTTGATCTGGCGGCGGCTCAACAGCGCATCCTTTTCGAGCGCCTGCTGGCCAACTTGAAGCATAGCAAAGTGGAGCAGCAACAGCTGCTGATGCCCATCAGCGTGGACTTAAGCCCGGACGAAAGCCGCTTTTTGCTCGCCAGCCTGCCTCAGTTCCAGTCGTTGGGCTTCTCCCTGGAGCACTTTGGCGGACACAGTTTTCTGATTACCGCGCTGCCGGCCAGCATGCCGGAACAGGACTTCTCGCTTACTTTGCGTGACATCATCGACGATTTGCGCAGCAACAACCTAAGCAACCGTCAAAACGTCATGCATCTGGCGCAGACCGCCAGCCGCCACGCTGCCAGGGTGGGCAGTCATCTGCAGGCAAATGACCTGCAATTTATTCTGACTGCGCTCACCCGCTGTCAAATGCCATATTCCTGCCCGGCCGGCAAGCCAGTCATGCTGCATATCAGCTATGCCGAGCTGAGCAAAAGATTCAAGCAATGACCCTCCCCTTAGTGTAGCTTCGTGTGCCTTCGTGTGTCTTTGTGTCCTCCCCCCTGCATTATTTGCCGGCGCAATTCAGCGGGTTACAGTATTTTAGCAAAACGGCATTATTTTATACTGATTACTGCCCCTAGTACCGCCCGAGGACTTCCCATGCGCCTTTCAGCCCGCCACCGACTTTGTCTTTTTCTTAGCCTGCTTTTGTTTGCCCCGCCCCTGTTTGCCGCCTGGTGGTGGCCTTTCGGCGGCAAGAAGAGCAAGCCCATCTCCAGCCAGCCTGATTTGGGCAAGCGCGCCCCCATCAAGGTCAGCGACAAGCCTACGGGCAAGGAGGACCAAGTCTCTGTAGAGCGCCTGCAAAAGCTGGCCAAAAACGGCAATGCCAATGCCCAGGTCGCCCTGGGTAAAATCTACTTTGACGGTTTGCTCGAGCAGAAGCAGAACCATAAGAAGGCCTTCGAGCTTTTCACCCAGGCAGCCGAACAGGGCAGCCCGCAGGCCATGTTCAATCTGGGGCTTTGCTATGACGGCGGCTTCGGCGTCAAAAAAAACCAGGCCGAGGCGCTGCGCTGGTACAATCAGGCCGCCGAGACCGGCCTGCCCGAAGCGCAGTTGAGCGCCGCCATACTGGCCGAACGCAGCGGCGATTACGCCACCGCCCTGCATTTCCTCAAGCTGCGAGCCAATGCCGGAGACACCGGAGCAATGCACCGCGTGGCCAGCTTCCTGCTTAACGGACTGGGAGGACCAGCCAATCCGGAAGAGGCGATAAGCTACCTGCTCGAAGCCGCCAGACAGGGAGACAGCCGCTCACAGGTGCTCCTGGCAGACTGCTATCAAAGCGGCATAGGCGTGGAACGCAACTATCACGAGATGTTTAACTGGCTTACCCTGGCCGCACAGGACGGAGACCCGGAGGCGCAGGCAAAGCTGGGCTACTGCTACCAGAAAGGCCTGGGCATAGCCGCCAACCCCGAACTGGCATACTCCTGGTTTAAAACCGCCGCCACCGCAGCCTACGGACCAGCCCTGGTACATCTGGGAGACTGCTATCGCTACGGCGACGGAACCGCCCTGGACTACCAAAAAGCCTACGAAAGCTACCGCAGCGCAGCCGAACTCAATGAGCCTAGCGGAGCTTTCAACCTGGCCGTGGCCTACAGCGAAGGCATGGGCGCCGAAATGTCGGAGACAGAGGCATTCAAATGGATGAAAAAAGCGGCCGACGAAAACCTGGCCCTGGCGCAAATCCAACTGGGACTGTATCTGCAGAGGGGCTACGGCATTGACAAAGCAGACCCGCAGCTGGCGCTGGAATACTTCCAAAAGGCGGCTTTGCTCGATGAACCTCTAGCCATGCTGCAAAGCGCAAAATGCTACATGGAAGGAACGGGCACTGAAAAAAATCCGGAAAAAGCCAAATACTGGCTTGCCAAAGCCGCGGCGCTGGGAAACCGGGAGGCTCTAACGCTGTATGAACAATACTTCCCGAAATAAATATGAGCAGTGCCCCCATAGCATGAAAAACGCATTTTTTAGCAGAAATTTTAATTTTAGACGAAGACTACTTTGTGTGTCTTAGTGTAGCTTTGTGTGTCTTCGTGTCCAAATTCCTGCCAGACCTCTTTTTTGGACGGGGTCTGCCTAGACCTCATTGCCCTGCCCCGTTTTTCTCTCCAACCCGAATTTCAGCCATGAATAAACGCATTAGTGTACAGGATTTTGCCCGTTTCAAGTCGGCGGGCGAGAAGATAGTAATGATCACTGCCTACGACGCCTGCCAGGCCTTCTGGTGCGAATCCGCCGGCTGCCACGCCATCTTGGTTGGCGACTCCATGGGCAACACGGTGCTGGGCTACGAAAACACTCTGCCGGTCACTCTCGAAGAGATGCTTAGCCACAGTGCGGCGGTGCGCCGCGCCAGCAAGAGCTGCATGGTGATTGCCGACCTGCCCTTCATGAGCTACCAGGTCTCCGTCGAGCAGGCTCTGCACAATGCCGGACGTTGCCTGAAGGAAGCCGGCGCGGACGCCGTCAAGCTCGAGGGCGGCAGCCTTATGGCCCCCACTTTGGCCAGGCTGGTGCAGGCCGGCATTCCGGTCATGGGGCACATAGGCTTGCTGCCGCAGTCGGTGCTGAAAGAAGGCGGCTACCGCCTGCACGGCAAAAGCGCCGAGGAGGCTGAAGCGCTCAAGAAGGACGCTCTGACTCTGCAGGAGGCCGGCGCCTTCGCCCTGGTCCTCGAGGGCATACCGGCGCAGCTGGCCCAAGAAATCAGCCTTATGCTGGAAATCCCCAGCATTGGCATTGCTGCCGGTCCGCATTGCGACGGCCAGGTGCAGGTGATCAGCGACCTGCTGAACTTAAGCGGCGACAAGCCGCCTAAACACGCCAAGGTCTACGCCGATCTCTGCGGCATCGCCACCGAGGCAATCAGAAAATATGTTGAAGACGTAAAACAGGATAAGTTTGGCCGGTGACTGCGCTATGCAAACCCTACGCGATATCGACTCAGTTTCTCGCCTTAGCCAGCTCTGGCGCGCGCGCAACCTGCGCCTTGCCCTGGTCCCCACCATGGGCTTCTTGCACGAAGGGCATCTCTCGCTAATACGCCTGGCCCGGCAGCATGCCGACCGCGTCATGGTGAGCATCTTTGTCAATCCAACCCAGTTTGGCCCAAATGAGGACCTGGCCAGCTATCCGCGCGACTTTGCCCGCGACGAGCAGCTCTGCCGCCAGGAAGGCGTCGATGCAATCTTTTATCCGGAAGCAGCTGGCATGTATGCCGCTGACCACTCCACCTGGGTAAACGAAGAGAGCCTCTCAGGCGGCCTCTGCGGCGCCAGCCGACCCGGTCATTTCCGCGGCGTGTGCACCGTGGTGTTAAAGCTATTTAACATCAGCGGCTGTCAGCTCGCCGTATTCGGACGCAAGGACGCGCAGCAGGCCCTCGTTATTCAGCGCATGGTGCGAGACTTGAATGTGCCCGTGCGCCTGCTCCTGGCTCCACTGCTGCGTGAGGCCGACGGCCTGGCGCTCAGCTCCCGCAATAAATACTTAAGCCTTGCCGAGCGCCAGAGCGCCCTGAGCATATATCAGGGTTTGCAGGAAGCCGAGGCTGCATACAAAAGCGGCAGTCGCGATGCCGCGCAGCTCTGCGAAATCCCGCGCCGGCGCATCAGCCAGGCCGTCGGCAGAATTGACTACATCGAGCTGGTTTCACAGGACAGCCTGCAGGCGCTGGACCCAGTCAAAGCGCCCGCACTGCTGGCCCTGGCCGCATATTTCGGAAAAACCCGGCTTATTGACAATATATTCCTGGACTAACCAAGCAACCCTTAGTGTGTCTTAGTGTGTCTTAGTGTATCTTCGTGTCTCTTCGTGTCCAAAAACACCAGGTTAAGCGAACTGCGCCTTCAGTGCCCAGAGTCCCAGGGCCGGATTGCTGATATAGAATATCTCTTCGCCGTCCGGCAGTGTATTGTAGCCGTCCTTCAGCTCATCGGGTTTGTACTTGTCCACTATCTCCTGCAAGTCTCCGTAGGCGAAGCCCACCGACTCGATCTCCTCTTGGCTGACACCGGGGCCGGGGCAGTAGCGTATGGTAAAGCGTCCCTCGCTCGAGCCATGTATGAGGTGTGCTGCGGCGCTCAGGTTATCACGCAGGTCCTCATTCTCCTCCACCGCCTTTAGAGTGGCCGGCGTGCCTTTGTAGCCGTACTTGCGGATAAGCTTGTCTATCTGCGTGTCTTCGCCGAACTGTTTCAGTCCCGGGGCCATAACGATCAGCTCGCCCTGGTCGGCAATCACCATGCGGGTACGATAGACCGCCTTGTTGCCCAGCCAGGTGCTCTTAAACTCCTCCGGGTCCAAGTAGACCAGCACCTTGTCTATGGGCTTGTCCATCAAGTCCAGGTTGCTTTGCTGACTTAGCTTGACTGCCTGCGCAAAGGTGGCATCGTCATCGCCGACAAAAAGCCCCTTCATGTCCATCTCCCCGCTTTCCGGGTTTTTAGCCATGACGGTAAGCACATACAGTATGGGCAGTTTTGCCAGGAATTTTTCCGCGCTATAGTTAAAGAGTCGGCGCACCGGCGTGTCGTCCAGTCCCATGATGCGTTCCATGCCATGACAGGCACCGAGGAAATGCGATTTATTGATCATGTCCGAGCCGCCCACGCCCACTACGATATTCTTGCTGTAGTTGGCCATGCCCACCACTTCGTGCGGCACCACCTGGCCCACTGACAGGATCAAGTCGTAGCCTTCCAGCAGCAGCTTGTTGCACTGCACCTGCACGGCGTAGTCAAGCTTGCCCTCGGACCATTCCTTTATCAGCTCGCCGGGCACCTCGCCCAGGGTGACCACATCATTGCGCCAGTCGTGCACAAAAAACCGCTCCAGGGGTATCTCGTCGCCGAACATGAAGCGCAATTCGGCCTCGCGCATGGGAAAATGCGTGCCCAAAGCCGGTATGATGTCAACCTGGGCACTGGGGCTGAGCAACTTGTAAAGCAGATTGGTCAGAAAACCGGCGTCGGAATTCAGACGCGTGATATCCGGCGGCACGATAAGCACCTTGCGCAAAGGACGCTCTATCTGCGCCAGAGCCTGACGCAAGACCTCTTCTTTTTCAGCGGCGCTCAAAGCCAGCTGCAAACCAAACCTGGAGGCGTAATGAGACATGAATGACTCCTTTATATTAAACCCAGTCCAAAAAAACCTTGAACCACAAAGACACACAAATGAACAAATCGGGCGCTTGTCGTACTATAATACACTTAGGCAACTTTGAAATTGACGAAATGAAGCTTACATTATTTCACATACATAAATATGCATAAAACAAGTTTTTATAAAAAAGCGGAGAGGGGCATGGCGCGCGACCAGAAAATGAAGGAGCTTATCCTGCACATACTGCGGGGAGCCTCCGAAGATGGCATGAGCCGCAGCACGCTGCGCCAGACCATAGGCAATTGCGATGCCAAAAGACTCACTGCGCTACTGAGGGAGATGCGCAAGGAGGGGCTGCTGCGCCTAAATGCCGACAGACGCCTGGTGCTGACCGAAAAGCAGGGCGAGCCGCTGCAGGGAGTAGTGAGAGTCAACAGCCAGGGATTCGGCTTCGTCCGCCTCAGCGGCGAGAACCAGGGCGAGCAAGACGTGTTTATCCCGCCCGGAGCCTTGCTCGGAGCCATCTCCGGCGACCTGGTCGAGCTGCAGCTCGACCAGGTCAAGGATAGCCGCGGCCCCTCAGGCAGCGTGCGGCGCATCGTCAAGCGCAAGCACGACAAGATCGTCGGCTGCCTGGTCAAACACGGCCAGGGCTGGGCACTGCGCCCGCTGCGCCGGGAACTGCCCGCCCTTATCAGCCTGCAGCAGGACGAAAAGGGCACAGTCATACAACGCAGCAAAGAGGGAGACTGGGTCGAGGCCAGACTGTTGCAGGAGGAGACTGAGGACGGGCAGCTCTACGCCCAGCTCAGCTCGCGCATCGCCGCCAGCGGCAGCGTGCGCGCCGACCTCAATGCCATAGTGAAGGAGTTCGACCTGCCGCGCAAATACAGCACGCAGCAAGAAACTCGCGCCGCCGAACTGCAAGCCATCGAAATGCCTAGAGAGGACTGCAGCGAACTGCTCACTGTCACCATTGACCCGCTGGACGCGCGCGACTACGATGACGCGCTCTCGTTGCTGCCCGGACGCGATGCCGAGGAATGCATCGTAGCCGTGCACATCGCCGATGTGGCCTGCTATGTGCCATACAAGAGCAGCCTGGACAAGGAGGCCCTGAAACGGGGCTTCACCTCATACCTGCCCGGACGCACTCTGCCCATGCTGCCCGCCGCGCTCTCCAACGACTTGTGCAGCCTGCGGGAGGGACTGCCGCGCGCGGCACACAGCTTGTTTATGCGCATATCGCTGCAAAACGGCAAAGTCATCTCATTTGAACGCAAACGCACTACTATCAAGGTAAATAAGCGGCTTTGCTATGACGATTTGATGAGGCTCTTTGAAGCTGAAAAAAGCGGGCTGGAACCCGAAATCAAAAAAATGCTGCTCAAGCTCAGAAGCGTAGCCGCCAAACTGCGTGCCCACAGACAGAAAAACGAGCTTTTTCTGCCCATGGAAATGCCGGAAATCCGCGTGCTGTGCAGCGAGCAACCCTCGAAAATCATCGGCCTGCAAAAAACCGAGCATGATGAATCGCACGCCCTTATCGAGGAGTTTATGCTGGCCGCAAATCAGTGCATCGCTGAAGAGCTGCGCCGGAAAAAAATCCCGGCGCTTTTCCGCAATCATGCCGAGCCGGAGGCGGACTCTATGCTCGAGTTCAGCGTGCAGGTGGCCCAGATATGCGGGCGGAAATTCAAGCGTTTTGGCAGCCGCAAACAACTGGTCGCCTTCCTGAAGGACCTGGCCAAGCACCCCATGCGCGAGCTGCTGCAAATGGCCTTTCTGCGACACCTGCCGCGGGCCAACTACGGCGCCGCCGGCAGCGGACATTTCGGACTGGGAAAAAGCGACTACTGCCACTTTACCAGCCCCATACGGCGTTACCCTGACCTGCTTATCCACCAGCAGCTGCTGGCGCTGGACCGCAAAGAGAGCTTGCGCGGCGCCCAGGATATGCTCACTTTGGCTGAAACACTCAGCGCCCTCGAGGAGAATTGCGACCAGGCCAGCTTTGCCGCCGCCGACCGCATGAAGCTGCGTTTTTTGCTCAAACAGAAGGAAGACTACCCCATGCTGCGCCTGCGCGGCTATATTATTCGCTCAGCCAAAAGCGGCCTGAGCGTATACCTGCCCGACTATAGCCTGATGGGCTTTGTCAACGCCTGGCAGCTGCCTAAAAAAGACTGGCGCTTCTTTAGTGACGGCATGCTGTGGAAAAACCACAGCAGCGGCGACCTGCTGCAGGCTCAGATGGAAATGGAGTTCCTTATCAATACAAATGACCCGATACGAGGCGAACTTACTCTGACGCCGTTTTTTAGCAGCAGCGCTAAAAAAGAAAAGGAGACAGAGAAAAAAACCGGCGTCAAAGCCGCAGGCAAACGCAAGCGCTCTCGCTAAAGCGCCAGTCCCCTCTTCGTGTGACTTAGTGTGCCTTCGTGTCCTCCCCCTTAGTATCCTCAACCAGCATTTTTTTTGGAGACCCTAGTGATAACCCTTATTTTGGCGCTAGGCTGCGCCATCCTCGCCTGGTGCGGCATTTACTTCAGCTTCGACAGCCGGCCCTGGGGCTGGGCTAGCTCGGCCGCGATTGCCGCATTCCTGGCGGCCTCCGCACCCATTACCCTCATGGTGCGCAAACGCATGGAGCGCATTTTCCTCGCAGTGCAGACCAAGATACTGGGCAGCCAGGAGCAATTGCGCCGCAAGGTGCTCGCCTTGCAACACAAGATGCAAAGCGGCGCTAAATTCCAAAGCCGCATCGAGAAGGAACAGGCCGAGTCCATCCGCGAGGCCATAGAGCTGCTCGAACCGGTCAAGGACCTGCAAAAATGGAACCTGCTGGCCATGCGCCAATACAACACCTTCAAGGGGCAGCTCCTGTTCCAAATCAGGGACTTCGATGCGGCCCGCCCCCTGCTGGCCAAAGCCCTGGTGGTCGAGCCTTTGACCGCAGCCATGCAAATGGTCCTGATGTACAAAAACGAGGAGATGAAAGAGCTGGAAAAAACCTTCTACAAAGGCACAGGCCGCTTCAAAGACGAAAAAGGCAGCCTGCTATACGGACTCTATTCATGGATACTGCTGAAGGAAAACCGCCTGGACGAGGCCATCGCCATCCTTGATGAAGGCCGTAAAAAATGCGAAAACCCGGTGCTCGAACGCAATTGGGAACACCTGGTAAACGGACGCAGCAAGCGCTTCAGCAATGCTGACCTGGGCGAGCAATGGTTTGCCCTGCACCTGGAAAGCATGCCGCAGCAAAGAGTGCGTCCGCAAGACCAGTTCGGCGGCAAAATCAGAAGAGGCGGCTTCAGATAAGCGGCCAAAAAGCTGGACTGGCTGGATTTTGGACACGAAGACACACTAAGCTACACCAAGGCACACGAAGTCAAACCCTGCAAAGGAATCATCATGGGTCCCATACCAGAGGCACACCGCGGCTACAGCGCACGCTACCCGGAAAACACACTGCTTGCCTTCCAAAAGGCAATCGCCGCCGGAGCAAAGTCCATCGAGCTGGACATACACCCCAGTGCAGACGGACAATTTATGGTCATTCACGATGCCAGCCTGGAGCGCACCAGCAATGGCCAGGGCGAGGTGGCTCAACACAGCGCCGCCGAACTGGCAAAACTGGACGCCGGCGCATGGAAAAACCCCGCCTACGCCGGTGAAAAAATCCCCAGCCTCGAACAAGCCCTGGCCTTAAGCCTGCAGCACAATGTCTACTACAATATCGAAATCAAAAGTTTTAGCGAAGAGCGTTTTGATATCAAAGCCCTGATATCCCTGCTCTACAAGTACGCTCCCCAAAATAGCAGGCATATGCTCTCCTCCTTCAATTTGGCCGCACTGCTGCAAGTCAAGCAATGCGACCCTGATGTCCCGCTGGCTCTTATAGGCAGCGATGGCCCGGAGATGCTGGCCTTGGCACTCGAACATCAAATCCCCTGGATACATTGCCACTACAAGAACGTCAACCAAGACCTGCTGATGGCCGCACATGCCCAAGGCGTGAAAATCAATGCCTGGACCGTAAACCAACCTGAATTATACCTGCATTACGCCAGAATGGGACTGGATAAAATCTGCACTAATTACGTCGCGGAAATGTTGCACATAGCCGGCCACTGCAACGAGACGGCACAGTAAGGCACAACCCGTTACAGCGCAAAAATAAAAGGAAGTCACATGCGTATCTATGTGCAAACCGACATCGAGGGGGTGGCCGGATTCTGCTTCTATGAAAACCGCCGCATCGAAAGCCTGGAGAACCATGCGCACCGGCAGCGCATGTACAGACTGCTCACCAATGAGGTCAATGCCGCAGTCAAAGCCGCATTCGACAGCGGAGCCGACGAGGTGCTCGTAAATGACAACCACGGCTCTGGATATAATATCATCTTCGAGGACCTGGACCCGAGATGCCGCATCATACACGGACGCAACTCGAGCGGCCCGCAGTGGCTCAATATGCTCGATAAAAGCATAGACGCCATGGTTCTGGTCGGCATGCATGCCATGGGCGGCACTGAGAACTCCATTACGCCGCACTCCCTATGGAAGGTGAATGGGGGTCAGTTCTACATGAGCGAGGCCTCCATGGCCGCCGCCATCGCCGGCGATTTCAATGTGCCCACCGTATTTATCAGCGGTGATGACAAGATCAGCGCCGAGGTAGCCGATAAAATACCTGGCATACAGAGCGCCGTCGTGAAAGAGGCTCTCGGTGCCTACATGGCCTGCTCGCTCATCCCCAGTCGTGCCTGCCAGCTTATCTATGAGGGCGTCAAACGCGGCATCGCCCTGCGTAAAAAGATCGCGCCCTACAAGGTCGCCGGCCCCATAGACCTGGCTCTCCTTGACTCCCCGAACCACTGCCTCCCCTTCTCTGTGCTCTGTGAAGTGAAAAACAGTCCAAGCATACTGCAGGCATTCAACGACTGTGAAGACCAAACGCCCTGGTATAAAAGAAACACCAAGCTGCCCGACGGCTTTATCTTCCCGCCAACCCCGGAAAACCGCCAATAAACCCGGGCTAAAAAGCTGCGGGCAAAACTTTTGAACTGGAGCTGATTTATGGCTAAACTGGCTCTACAATTTATCTTCTGCCTGTCCCTGCTGCTGGTCTCCTCGCCGGCACACGGGCAGCAGAGCGCACAATTGCCGCCGGCTGACGAACTGGTCTGTCAGCAAAGTGCGCTCGAGCTGTTTTTTGTCGAAATGGAGTGCGGCCACGAAATGCAGCTCGGCAATGCACCGGATTGCCAATTCGCAGTGCAGTTTACAACTGACTGCTATATACGCAAGCGGCCCTATAAGCCGCTAATAAGTTATGGCAAAAAAAGCTTTTCCGCCGGAAAAGCCTGTATCTTCCTGCCTCTGCGACTGTGAGACATATTTATTCCACTCACAGCCAACAAGCCCAAAACGCGGCTTGAAATACCGCCACAATACTGGCGGATAACTGCTAAAACAGCAGAAAATTAAATATTTTTCAGAGGTGGAAAATGAACCTGATTGGAATCTTTCTTTACGCCTTGATCGTCTTCGGCGCACTCTTTATCGCCGTCGCAGCCCTGGTGATCGTCTTTTTACTGTTTGAGGACTTCTGGCGCAGGCTCTTCAAAATGCCGCCGGCTCAGCAGGAAAACAAAAACAAAAAAGACCAATAACAGAAATGCAATTATGAGTCGCGATGATATACGCCGTCTCCTGCCAGAGATGGAAAAATCTTGTTTTAGTGATGTGCTTAGACCCGAACACATCATCCTGGACTTGCAGGCTGATTGCCTCGAACAGGTCTACGCCGAATTGATATCTACCCTGGTGTCAGACAGCAAGCCGGAAATGCGCCAGCTTTGTCTGCAAGATATCCTGGACCGGGAAAAAACCGCCTCCACCTTCCTGGGACACGGAGTAGCCTTGCCGCACAGCATTAGCGGCGGAGTAAAAAGCCTGAAAGCCGCCCTGGGACTGAAAACACAGGGCTGCGTCTGCCAGCAGAATAGAATCAATATCTTCCTGCTCTGCCTCTGCCCCGAAGAGCAGCAT
>Ga0172377_10000662_pt1 | contig 33129 bp, 24 predicted proteins | sample Pumphouse3metaG_FD_119749 | JGI IMG/M metagenome (GOLD analysis project Ga0172377, IMG submission 119749) | Leachate microbial communities from a municipal landfill in Southern Ontario, Canada - Pumphouse #3 metaG | ecosystem: Engineered > Solid waste > Landfill > Unclassified | place: Canada... | reverse complement strand
CGCTCAAGGAGTTGTAAGAGGTTCTCGCCGGTTATTCCTGTCATCTTTTCAGCTCGCAGGTAAATCAATTTAAACTGCTTTTCTAAAACTCCATAGATGAAACGAACTTTCTGTTTCTCAATTAATTGGCGCCCATATTCACTCTGTTTGCTGCGACGCACCTTTTGTCGCAGATTACTCCCCTTATTTGAGTAACCTAGAACAACGGGGTTGAGATCCAAATATTGGCACCTCTTTAAAACTGGAGCACGATATATAGCCATTTAATACCACCTAAATTTTATAGTGTTAGCCTAGGCTAACTTTTCCCTATTCAATATAATAGGATGTTTTAAAAGGGTAAAGTTTAATGAGTTGAGTTGTCGCCCTATAAGTGGTATCTTCCCCCTATAAAGGAGCAGTCAATGTCAAAATCAAAGTTCTTATTGGTAATAACCCTCTTAGTAATCTCAATTGCAACCCTTAGTGGGGCGATGCAAGAGGGGAGTACTACCCTTGGAGGGGTGAATGGTTATGTAACCCTCCCCAAAGCAACTGTCGTCGATAGTGATAAAAATCCCTCGATTACGACCGGTTATACAGCGATATTTTCGATAGCTGATGGTTTTGCCCATATCCCCTTTGTCTTAGTGGGATTTGCAAAAAACTTTGAAGCCTCTGTTGCTTTCGATATAGACAGCGATGACTTCGACTTGATGGTTAATGCCAAATGGCGCTTTGTTGAAAAAGATAACACCTCAGTTGCCTTTGGTTTAACGGGTGAGGCACTAACTCTTCAAACTGACCCCGATTTCGCCTTTTTAACCTACTTTGCCACCACCTTTAACTCAACTTTTATCAAATGGCCTAGTAAGACAACACTCCTTTTGGGCTACACCTTTACCCGTGATTTAAACTCAAATATAGATTTTGGAGTGGGCTTTGAGATCCCCCTCTGGCAAAAAGCCTTTAAAGGGAAAGTGAATCTCCTTGTCGATTTTGGTAATGTCTCTTACAGTGCCAATCCGAGTGGGGGAATTGCTAAAGATAGGGGATTGTTTAATATTGGGTTGCGCCTCCTCCCCTTGGAGTTTTTACCCAGCACCTACTTCGCTTTAGATTTGGGGTTAATTGATATCTTCGATCACCAGGGGAGAGCTTTTAGCGCTGGCGCTGCTCTCACCTTTAGACCTTAGTAATGGAGGTGGGGGGAGTCGAACCCCCGTCCTAACGAGCCACCCAATGGCCTCTACAAGCTTAGCTACTCTTTAAGTTTCAGGATGTTTTAGGTTGGTAGCCACCCACAGCACCCCTGATTCGGCTAAGTTGTCCTCCAGAGGCACCGACCTCAACTGGAGTGAGCCCCTATTTATTTCAAGCGTTCAAGAGTTAAGAGCGGCACCCTTGAGGCCCGTACGTCCTCAGCTAACTAAGCAGCGAGGGCGAAAGCTGCGTCGGAAGAATACTCTTCTTCTTTTTTGGCAGTTTTGTTTTTTGCTAGTTTTAGGAGTTGGCGCTCCGCTTGCAACCACTGGCATGATCTGTCGCCAGTCGAAACCATTACACCCCCAAAATGGGGACGGGGTAAGTATAAGGGGAAAAGGGGAGGGAGGCAAGTCTCTAACGATTGAATTCGCGCATCTCTCGGTCGAGACTCCGTTTGTTGTCTCTGGCCTTAATAGCTTCGCGTTTATCGTGGAGACGTTTTCCGCGACACAGCGAGATTTGAACCTTTACGAGGTTTTCTTTGAGGTAGATTTTAGTAGGCACAAGGGTCATCCCCTTCTCTTCAACGCGCCGCCTCAGGCGTTTAATCTCCTGCTTGTGGGCCAGTAGGGCTCTTTCACGTTCTGGCTCGTGATTGAACATATTGCTCTGCTTATATTTAGAGATATGGAGAGAGACTAAAACTAACCCCTTATCGGTAATCTTGACAAAAGAGTCGCCAAAGGAGAAGCGGTTAGCCCGAATCGATTTCACCTCACTCCCTAAGAGGGCTATTCCACACTCAATATCTTCGACCACTTCGTAGTTGAAATAGGCCTTCTTATTGGTTTGTAAAACTTTAATTGCCATCTTTAATTGCTCCACACAACCCTGAAACTGAGATAATCGGAGCAGAGGAGGGGGGAGACAACTCCCGCACTCTCTAGGGTGATAGTAGCGGCGTTATCGATTAGCGATCCCCCCTTTATAACATAGTCGTTCGCCTCTGTTTTCCAGGCCTCTTTGTAATTAATAATATTAGCTAAAGGTTCCCAGATTGAAGAGGTAAACTCCCAGTGTCCCCCTAAGAGGGCAAAGGGTCTATTTTGTGGGTTAAATTGGGTAAGGCTCTTCACATAGGTAGCCCCCTCAACTGAGGCAGCCACCCCCATCCACTCCTCTTCAGTAGGGAGTGTAACCTCCTTACCACTCTCTTTAGAGAGCCACTGGCTAAAGGCTTGAGCGGCATACCACGATATATTCCTAATAGGGCGGTTGGAGATGAGGGTTGTTGTAGGGTAGACCCCTTTGAGGTAGTTCTCATCAGCCATCCCATCGGCCACTATCTTTTCAAGATTCCCCTTACTCCAGTAGGGGTTGGCTTCAACAAAGTGGGCATATTGGTACTCACTTATAGGGGTCTCACTTACACTCAAACCACTATTGTAGCGGTAGCCCCTTAAATCAAAAACTCCCCCATTAAGGGTCGTCTCAACAGGGGTCCCAATTTTAGAGTATCCCACCTGGCGATTATTTAACCCATCACCCTCTCCAAAGAGCTCATTTACCTTAGCAATAGAGCTCTTTAATGGGGCATTTGAGAGGTTGAGTTTTTCAAGGGAGCTATTTAAATCATCCAACATAACTTGGCTGGTGGTATGAACCATAGAAGAGAGGAAGAACTGAGTTAGAACCTCTTCATAACCAGAGAAATCTAAATTGGTGGCCGTTGTAGCAACTTGACTAAAAAGGGGAGGTCGATGGTAATTATCGTCAAAATCGATTATTGCACTCCACTTAACAACCTCCTCATACATCACCTCAAGATACTTCCTGAATGTAGATATATCATTAAATAGAGGGTTAAGTTTAACTATTTGCTTCCTAGGGAAGAGCCAAGTAAAGAAAACGGGGTGACCCACCTTAAAGGTTTGCTCCCCTTGAGCGACCCCCTCAAAGTAGTAGGTGACGGTGTGTTCTCCAGTGGTCAAAAAGGTGGTGGCGCTATTTGATCCAACATAGTTACCATCAACTTCAATGACGACCGGTTCAGTGGCACTAATAAAAGTTACTCTTTTCCCTCCCTTGATTATCCCGGGGAGGAAACCGATTAAAAAGAGGAGGATAAGGAACACTATCAAGTAGAGGAGGGTCAAATAGAGACCCGGGGCCATTCCTAAAAAGGGTTTCAACTCTACCCGATCAACTTTAATTTCAGGTTGTTTTTTCATCACTAGAAAAGTACATGGCACTCCTCTTATTGTCAATGGTACCTCTTTGTGGTAATTTAAATCTATGACAAATTACTTTAACTGGGTTCAACGCATCACTGAAGATAAATTGACTAAAAGGTTGGCTAAATCGGTCAAAAAAAAGGGGATGAAACGGACCTTTAAAGGGGAGCTCCTTAGTTGGCTCGATGCAATCCTCTTTGCCGTAGTCTTCGTCCTTTTAATAAACCAGTACTTTTTCCAACTCTTTATGATTCCCACCCCCTCAATGGTTGGAACCCTCTTAGTTAAAGACCGCGTCTTTGTTAATAAAAATATTTATGGTTTGGAGGTCTACCCTGGTGGACCCAAAATCTTCTCAAGGATTAACCCCCTTCGCGATGATGTAATCGTCTTCTACAACCCCGAATATAAGTCGCGGGGGCCCGTATTTGATATCCTCTCCCAAGTGCTCTACATGGGGACCTTCTCCCTCGTCAATATTGATGTCGATGAAGATGGGAATATGAGGGAGCGCTTATATGTTAAAAGGGCGGCTGCCATGGGGGGCGACACTATCCGCTTTGAAAATGGGGAGGCTTTTATTAGAGGGGGAGGTGAGGCCAACTTTACTAGTGATAACCTCTTCAGGGAGAATAATAACCTCTCAACATCTCCCCATCAGAGTATCGACAGCGATGTTTACCCCGGTATTAATGCCTATGGCTCAATCTTGGCCTACCAAGAGATGGCTTTAGAGAACTCTATCCCCTCCTCATTAATTAAAGAGTACCAAACACTTGCCACCTACAAAGGGGGAGTCGACTACTACCAAATTGAGAAGGCTAAGAGCAAAACTCTCCACACCCTTAACCCCGGTAATTTAGAGGTGCGCAGTACTATGGCGCGCTATGAGCAGGGGATCTATGTCCCCCAAGGGTATGTCCTCCCACTCGGCGATAACCGTGACAACTCACAAGATGGGCGCTACTTTGGACCTGTCTCTTATAAATCGATTATTGGGAAAGTAATCTTTAAATTTTGGCCCCTCAACCGGATGGGGGTGGTCTCCTGAAGATAGACTCTTCAAAGCCCCTCTCTCTCTACCTCCACTACCCATTTTGCGCCAATAAGTGCGCCTATTGTGTCTTCTATTCAGAGGTGATTAAAAGCGACTCTCCCCTCATAAAGCGCTATGAGGAGAAGCTCCTTAAAGAGGTAGAGTTTGTTGTTAAGCAAAGGAAAGCTCCCTTTGAGACCCTATACATTGGTGGGGGAAACCCATCTTTAGCATCCATCGAATTTTTAACTAAAATTATCACAACGGTTACCCAATTAGGTGATCCTAAGGAGGTGACCATAGAGGCAAACAGTGAGTCGCTCAAAGAAGAGCACTCTCTCCTCTTTGAGAAGGGGGTTACCCGCCTAAGTGTGGGTCTCCAGTCACTCAACCGTGAGCACCTTAAGACCCTTGGGAGAAAGGTCAATTTAGAGTCTAACTATAGAGCGATAGCGTTGACCAATAAGTGGCGCTCTACTTATAACCTAGAGGTGAACTTTGACTTAATTACCTCAATTCCTAACCAGACAATAGATGAGGCGCTTGGAGAAGTTAATGAACTAATAAGTTTAGCTAAGCCCCACCACATCTCCCTCTACAACCTCACCATAGAGGAGGGGAGTGAATTAGCCAAACAGCGGAATCTCCCCTTTAAAGGGGACCAAGAGGAGGCCACTCTCCTTTATGCCCTTTGGGAGAAATTAGACTCTTTGGGTTACCACCAATACGAAGTCTCTAATTTTGCCCTTAGTAACGCCTTCCAATCCCTCCACAACTCGCGCTACTGGCGCTTAGAAGATTATCTAGGATTAGGTTCTTCAGCGGTCTCTCTCCTCTCTCCTGTAATTATAACAGATGAGAGTGACTTAACTACCTTTGGTAAAAGTGACCCCTTTTCAACCTACCATAAAGAGGAGTTAACCCCTACCGAGTTGATGGAGAGCCACTTAATGATGGGGCTCAGGAGAGACCAAGGAATCGATAAAAGAGAGTGGACAAGGCGCTACAACATCGATTTTAATGCACAATTCACTACCCCTATAAAAACTATCAAAAACTTTAATCCAAATCTTATAAAAGATGGGGAAGCATATTTTTCGCTAACTAGAGAGGGTTTTATGGTCCTCGACTCAATTGTTCTCCTTCTTTGTCAAAACCTTTAGTAAATTAATGTATCGCTTATTTTCTGATTACCTTATCTAATTTATCTCCACTTTTAGATTTAATAATTAACTTTAGAAGGTACTGTTTTCTCAGAACAATTTGGAGGTACTGTTTTGTCAGAACAATTACAAATTAACCCATCAACCTTGACAGGCTATACCTCGCATGCTATTTTGAGATGCTGTTTGAATATCATATAAAGAGGGAAAAACGCTTATGGCTGGCCATAGTAAATGGGCAAATATTAAACATAGAAAGGGAGTTGCTGACGCTAAGAAGGGTCAGGTTTTCTCCAAGCTAATCAAAGAGATTACCGTATCGGCAAAGATGGGTGGGGGAGACCCTGAAACCAATGCACGGTTGAGAACCGCTATCTTAAAGGCACGTTCGGAGAACATGCCCAAAGACAATATTGAACGGGCGATTAAGAAAGGGACTGGAGAAGCGGACGGTTCTGTCTACTACGAACTCACCTATGAAGGGTACGCTCCAGGAGGGGTAGCCATCATAATCGACACCCTGACCGACAATAAAAATAGGACAGCAGCCGATGTTCGCAGCACTCTAACTAAACTAGGGGGCTCGCTAGGAACTACCGGTAGTGTCTCTTATATGTTCCAAACCAAAGGGGTAATCAGTTACGACGAAGAGGTCCACTCTGAAGATGATATCTTAGAGGCTGCCCTTGAGTTGGGGGCTGAAGACATTAGCTCAGGAGGGGGGATTGTTGAAGTTATCACCGAACCGGGCGACTTCGTCACTATTTTAGAAGGACTACAAGCTGCAGGCTTTAAAGAGTCGACTGCCGATATAACAAAAATTGCCGATACAACCGTTACTGTCGAAGATAACGATCGTATCCGCAAAGTGTTACGCATAATTGAGCGCCTAGAAGAGCTCGACGATGTTCAACAGGTCTCAAGTAATTTAGATATACCTGACGATTACGAAGACGAAGAGGAGTAAAATGGTAATCCTCGGCATTGACCCTGGCTTAGCCCAAACTGGGTGGGGGGTGGTGGGAGTTGAAACCCAACGCTTCAAAAGGGTCGCCAGTGGCGTCGTTCGAACCAAAGCTGGAGAGGTTACCGAGGAGAGGATCCACTACATTGCCAACGAGATTGGGGTAGTAGCCCAAACTTATAATGTCGATATTATAAGTATGGAAGATATCTTCTTTGCCCGTAATGTAAGTTCGGCTTTAACTGTGGCCAAAGTGATAGGGGCTATTATTCAGCAAATCTCGAGTCAAAATTTACCAATTAGACTCTTTACTCCGCTTCAGATTAAATTGGCTGTAACCGGCTATGGGACGGCTGAGAAACATCAAGTGCAAGAGATGGTGCGCCTGCTACTTAAATTAGAGAATTTGCCCCGACCCGACCACGTAGCCGACTCTTTGGCAGCAGCGATCTGTTTAGCCCACAACTTAGGAAGCGAAAGCCGCTTAAAACGATAGGGGGAGAGGTGTGATAAACGCTATCATTGGTGAAGTAGTTGAAGTGAATGAACAAGAGGTTGTCCTTCGGACCTCCATTGGTTTAGAATTTTCACTTATCATTAGTAACCAAAACGTAAGTAGACTCTCTAATCTCCGTAAAGAAGAGGTGCGCCTCTTAACGTCTCTCCAAGTGAGAGAAGATTCGATGTTACTTTACGGCTTTGTCGACGATGAAGAGCGACAACTCTTCCTTGAACTCATAAAAGTGAGCGGTATTGGCCCCCGTCAAGCAATGAAGATCTTAAGTGGCTCTCAAGTAAGAGCTTTCATTAAAGCCCTTGATAGCAACGATGTGAAATTTCTCTCATCTATACCGGGAATTGGACCCAAAACTGCCCAGAAGATTGTTTTAGCCCTCAGAGGAAAAATTGTCCTCACCGAGGGGGATGAAATTGTTGGAGGGGGAGGGGGTCTACTGGATCCAACCTACAACGACCTTGTTGTCGCCCTTTGTGATATGGGCTATGATAGACGCCAGGTTGTCACCACCTTAAAGCAACTCCTTGATACTAAAAAAGAGAGCCTTGAGGGGTTGGGTAGCCGTGAAAAAGAGGAGCTTCTCTTCAAATTTATGATAATAGGGTTGGGCTAAGGTGGAAGGCGAGTACGAACAATTTAATTCTATCCTCTCGAGTAACTACCAGAAAGAGGCTGATGTATCAGAAAATATTTTACGCCCCAAGACATTGGCTGACTTTCAAGGCCAGAGTAAACTCAAAGAGAACCTCTCAATCTTTATCAAAGCGGCTAAAGAGAGGCGTGATGCACTTGATCACGTCTTCTTGATAGGTCCTCCCGGCTTGGGTAAGACCACCTTAGCTTCGATTATTGCCAATGAGATGGAGAGCGATATTAGGATGACGAGTGCTCCAGCCCTCGACAAACCCAAAGACCTCGCCGGAATCTTAACTAATGTCACCGAAGGGTCGATCTTCTTTATCGACGAAATCCACCGGATGCGCCCTGCCCTCGAAGAGATGCTCTATGTAGCTATGGAAGACTTTGAAATTGACTGGGTCATAGGACAGGGCCCGGCTGCCCGCACTATCCGGATCCCTCTGCCCCGTTTTACCCTAATAGGGGCGACCACTAAAGCGGGTCAAGTCTCTTCTCCCCTCTACTCCCGTTTTGGAATAACCTGCCGTATCGAGTTTTACCAAGAGGCCGAACTTGAAAATATTATCCGACGCTCTGCCAAACTCCTCGATACCAAGATTGAAGAATCGGCTATAAAGTTGTTGGCTAAAAGTTCCCGGGGAACTCCCCGAATTGCCAACCGCCTTCTAAGGCGCTTACGCGACTACGCCACAGTACTGGGAGATGGAACTATTAACGATGCCATCGTTAAGACTTCAATGGAGCGCCTCGGAATTGACCAACAGGGGCTTGAAGAGCAAGACCGTAACATCTTAAAGGCAATTATTAACTACTATGATGGGGGACCGGTTGGAGCTGAAACTCTGGCAATCTCTATCGGGGAAGCCATTGAATCGCTTGAAGACTTTTATGAACCCTATCTCATCCAAAAAGGGTATCTCAAGCGCACTCCCAGGGGCAGAGTAGCCACTTCGCTTGCCTATCAATTATTAGGAATCCCCTACACCAAGAGTAACGATGAAGACCAAGGATCTCTTTTTTAACCTCCCGCATGAATTAATTGCCCAATACCCGAGTGAGAGAAGAGGGGAGAGCCGCCTCTTAGTTCTCAATCGTGAGAGTGGCAATTACATCGACTCAAAAATTTTAGATGTTGGACACTACCTCCCCAAAGGGTGCCTCCTTGTTCTCAACAACTCTCGGGTGCGTAAAGCCCGCCTCTACGGCGAGAGTGAGGGGGGAGGTCGTTTTGAATTTCTCTTCCTTTATCCCCTTGAAGAGGCGGGGCAATGGGTCACGATGATCTCTAAACAGAAGCGCCATAAGGTGGGAAAGCGCTTCACTTTTAATGGTTCTATTGGGGCTACGGTAGTGGGAGAGTGTGGTGAGGGGAGGGTTGTCCAATTTGATAACCCAATTGATGAGAACTTTTTTGAGACCTATGGCCATGTGCCTCTCCCCCCCTACATTAAACGGGAAGATGTCCCCCTCGATGAGCAACGTTACCAAACTGTCTACGCCCAAAAGAGTGGTTCAGTTGCGGCTCCCACAGCTGGCCTCCATTTTACTAATGAGCTCCTTGAGCAGTTGGCGAATGACGGTATTGAGAGCTGCTATCTCACCCTCCATGTGGGGCAAGGGACCTTCATCCCTATTAGGAGTAGTACGCTAGAGGAGCACCCCATGCACACCGAGCGCTACGAGGTGAGCCAAGAAGCAGCCTCTACGATCAATAGTGCCCTACGCGAGGGGCGCCCTATTATTGCTGTAGGAACCACCAGTGTCCGGACCCTCGAGTCGGCCTTTGACCCCGCTTCGGGGGAGGTTATGGCTGGCAGTGGCTCAACTAATATTTTCATCTACCCCCCCTACAACTTTAAGGTTATTAGTGGACTCTTGACCAACTTTCACACCCCTGAGTCGACCCTTTTAGCCCTAGTTTCAGCTTTGGCGGGAAAAGAGAATATATTTAAAGCTTACCACCACGCTATTGAAGAGAGGTACCACTTCTTCAGTTATGGCGATGCGATGCTAATTATCTAAAAAAGGGCGTGCTCTTTGAGGTGGTTTAAGATTATCGAAGTAATCTCGCCTCGACTCTTCTCTCCAGGAACCCTTAAAAAGGAGATCTCTTCAGGGAGATCTGAGAAGATTAACTCGTAGTTATCCCTTACATGTTGCAAATACTCACGTCGCTCAAAGAGCTCTTTTTGGGTTCCCCGTGCATCGATCCGTTCAAGACACGCCTCAATGGGGGTATCGAGATAGATAATAAAGCGCGGGAGGGGGAATTGGTTGAGATTATTAACGACCTCAAAGCCCAATTCTACCGATTGATAGGCGAGGGAGGAGAAGAGGTAGCGGTCAGAAATAACCACCTTTCCCTTATCGAGGCTTCGAACAATGCCGTTGAGAGGGTTGTGAAGATGGTCTTCACGGTCAGCTGCAAAAAGCATCGCCAAGGCGAGTGGGGTGGTGACATACTCTTTACCTAAAATTGTACGCACCAGCGCTCCGAGAGGTGAGGTTGTGGGCTCAAAGGTGGCGTGACACTCAATCCCTGCCTGGTCAAAAGCTTCTCCAATGGCTTTCATCTGGGTTGTGGTGCCGGCTCCGTCCATCCCCTCTAAGACAATAAAGCGTTCAAATATGGACTGCATATAGTACCTCTTTAATCTAACAACTCCCATTATTGTAACCAATCTTAAAGAAGTTAACAAGAAATGAGTAAAGGGTATGTAAATTAGGTTTTAACGGTTATACTACCCCTAACGGATAGACAAATGAAGAACCATACGACACCTTCGACTGTTTTAATCTCTATTATCCTTCTCATTGTCTCAATTGTGGCCCTAGTCATCTTGGTCGGTTCGTTCGATATTCTCCCTAATGCAGGCGATTTTCTCTTAAGAATGCTTCCAGAGGGGGGGGATTTTAAAATCTCTATCGATTCCGTCTCCCCTTCGCTCTTTCAAAAGATAGTTCTAAACAGCGTTGTAGTAGAAGACCAAAATAGTGAGGTAATTCTCTCACTCGAAGAGGTGACTATTGACCTTCCTCTTTATGCCCTCTTTATAAAGAAATGGGCCCCCCAAACCATCTATATCGAGGGGCACGGAGCAATTGTTAACCTCAACCTCAACCTTTTAAACGGGGAGGGGGGAGAGTTTACCCTTCCATCTATTAAAGTCGCCCTCAAGCTCTATTTTGACCAAGTTAAAGTAGAGAGCGGTCAGCACTCTCTCGCTTTGAAAGAGGGACTCTTAGAGGCTAACCTGCATGGGGGCGAGGTGGGATTTATCGATTTAAAGAGCGATTCTCTCTTCTTTAGTGGACCTGGAGCAACTTTTAGTAGCGAAGCTATTAGTGGGCGAGTTGACACTTTAGAACAGGTTGCCCTCTCGGCCACCCAAAGTCGCTTAAGCCTAGACTCTTTAGATGGTGACGCCTCTATCTCAAAGCTTAACCTCTATTTAAAGGGGAACCTTCTCGAGGGGAGTGGGACCCTCAGTGGAAGCGCCGCAGAGGGGGTCGTTAATTTTCCTCAAATAGAAGGGGGCTTTACCTCTTTAGCCACTGCAGTTAGTGTGGAACAGTTTAAAATAAAAGAGGTGGAAGCTGCTGTTAGTGCTCTTTGGGGAAGGTATGCTCAATTTGGGACTGAAATTGCCCTTCTCAATGGACTCTACCGAGATGGGTATGAGGTGCAGCTCTTCTCAAGTGATACTCTGCGCTTTACTTACGAAGATAGTGAAATAGCTCGCCTAGAGGTTCCGCAGATTCTCTTGAGCGATGATGGTGAGTTGGGCTCACTATTGGTCAATGTGGAGAGTCTTGCAATACCTACTAGTACCCTCTTAAATAATTACCAAATTGAAAAGGTAGATATCGACAAACCCCACTTCTTAATTATCGATAACTATGGTGACAACAGACTCAATCTGCAAAGCAGTTTTTCCCTCTCAGGAGTCTCTATTAACCCCCTTTTAGGAGATTTTGAGGGGAAGTTTTCGGCAGCGATTGAGCTTCTTGAAGGAAACGAAGTCGCCTTTGGTGAACTTGCTTTTAACGACTTAACGGCAAGTAATCTCTACGGCAACCTCTCGGGTTTTTTCCACTACAATCATGATGAGACAACTTTGAGTGGGACGATTGACCACTCGGCAAATATTGGAGCTCAACTAAGCTACGACCTCTCTACCAATTTGGCACGCTTCTCACTCCTCTTTTCAGCCACCCCCTTAGGGGAGTTCAGCTCCCTCTTAAGGGGATTTGCTCCCACCGTAGCTGAATTTATAGACGATGAGACCCTCTTAAGTGGTAACATAATTGGTCTAGCTAATTTAGAGACCTTAGGGGGGAGAGCCACAAGTGAACTGGCCTTTACCGATATCGTTGCAGGGGAGGGGCATCACTCCTTTGCCACCACCTTTAATGGGAGCCTTGATGACAATTACCTCTATGTCGATTTAGCCACTTTAGCCACTGAATCTGTCCGTCTCGCCTATGGTGGAACCTTCAACTTAGAGCACCTCTTCCCTGAAGGGAATTTAACCTTAAGTAGCGTAGAGTCGGGTGATATCTTAATTGGGGCCAATTTTAGGCGTCTAGAGGAACACCTCTACGGTTACGACCTCGCCCTCCCCACTGTTGGCGATATCAAAGTATTAGGGGAGGTGAGTTGGGATGCTGAAGGTCGCCTTAAGAGTAGTGGTGACCTAGAGCTTCCCCTAATCACCTATCCATATCTTCTCACTGGTAACCTTAAAGAGGCTTCGCTCCTTTTAGAGAGTAATGGGATGGACCTCTCCCTCCTCTCGGGAGACGAGGTGGGACACCTCCTCTTCGCCTTAACGGCCGATAACTTTCCTCTCCCCCCTCTAAAGGAGGGTTTCTTGCAGGGTGAGGGGAACCTTTCTGGCCACTTAAGAGGCAATTATGCCTTAACTAACAACATCCTCCTAATTGAGGGGGAGGCTTTAGAGCTCAATAATCTCTCTTGGCGAGGGGGGGAGCCCTGGAAATTCCACAGCGACCTTGAGGCCGACAACAACGAGTTGCGTTTTAAAGCACTCTCCTATAAAGACCCGTATGGAAGCTACAATGGAGAGCTCTCTTTGAATTATAATCCCATCTTCTCTAATGAATTAAACAAACTTTCATTCGACTTATCGCTTGAGGGGGAGGGGGGAGAGGGGATCTTTTTAACCCTTTTCCCGAATAGTGAAGAGAGTGCCCTTATTATATATGCAGAGGTTAAAGAGTTCCCCTTGAGCCATTTAAACCTTATTGAGCAACCACTTTTTATAAACGCAACCCTTTTAGGCGAGACCAATTTTAGTGATGTAATCGTTGGCGACCTAAAGTTAGATTTTAGTGACCGCTCTGGGGGACAGCATGGAGAATTATCGGGGCGCCTGGAGCGTGACAAACTTGTCTTAGAGGAGGGACGCTACGCGCATGGGAACATCGTGGTGGAATTGCCCAAAGCTCTCTTCCCCTTTGCTAAAAGTGCCTCTGTTGACCTAAATTTTAGCCTTTTATCGCCAATCAAATGGAGGGATGCCACAACCCGCACTTCACTCAACTTAGCCTTTGCCTTACCTCCTCAAGACAATTTTATAGGGTGGTTAAAAGAGTTACCTAAGGTCGCAACGCTCGAGAGTCCTTTAATTATAAGCCATTATGACACCTCTATTATGGGGCAAATTGGTTGGGATGATGGGATGCACCACCTCACTTACGACAATAATATAATTAGAATTACCCCCTTTATGGGAGGGACATTAAAGGGGTATTTCTCCCTCATCGACAACTCATTTGAGTTATCAGCAAGTGAAGGTTTTCCCATTCCAATCGAGATGCGAGGTACCATTGGTCCCCGAGATATTTCAGTAGAGGTCCCCTACATTGAAATCGATTTGCACCATATAAACGCAATTATGGAAGAGCCTATTATCGACTTTATCTCGGGTAAGCTTAATGGCTCCCTATGGATTGAAGGACCTATAGGGAACCCAGAATTTTTTGGAACCCTAACGGGGGACTATCTCGATTTAACCACCTTTTGGACACCTCAAGAAGTTTTCTCATTGAAGAATCCGGTGGTAACAATCAGTGAACAGTTAGGGACAGTTGCCGCCTCAACGGTGTCGACAATTAACAGTGGCGGACGTCGCTCGAGAGGGTTAATCGAGATGGAGGCGGCTCTCAAGAATTGGAGTTTGGAGTATTACCGTATCCAAATCTCTGACCTAATTGAACCAATCGCTTTGTGGCTCCCCCTCGTTAACCTCAATCTCAACGTTGAGACCAATGTCTCGGGTACTTTTATTATTGAGGGGAACCTAGATGAGGAGACCCTTTTAGGCGATATTTACCTCACCGATGGGGTGATCTCCTTTGGGATTCCCCCTCTCCCCAGTTGGCTCACAGAGAAGACTAGAACCAGTATAGATATGTCGATATCAACTGGTAAGAACGTCTCTCTCATCTACCCCAACTTCGACTCTCCTATTTTAAGGGCCACTTTTGCCGAGAACCAGAAGATTGATTTAAGTATTGTTGCACCTCAAATGACAACAACTATTGGGGGGGACTTAGCTTTTAGAAGTGGAGAGATCTACTATGTTCAGAAGAACTTTTACGTTACCGAAGGGGCCCTCAAGTTCTCGTCAGGTCTTACAGAGCTTACCGGTGATGCAACCCCAGCCCTAAACTTAAGGGCACGCCTCAGGGAGTTTGACTTTGAGGGAAACCGTGTAGACATCTATCTTATTCTTCAAGATTCTCCTCTATCGGCCCTTGAACCCCGTTTTGAATCTATCCCCTTAAAATCGACCAATGAGATTTTAGAGCTCCTTGGGCAAAATATTGTGACAGGGGGAAGTGGTAGCGACAGTGGCTTCTCTTCGGTAGTGGCTCTCGCTTCAGCCGCGACCGATGTTGTCTCACGCCTTGGGCTCCTCCAAAATACGACTATTTCTCTCGGCTTCTCCTCCGTTATTCGCAATTTCCTAGGGCTCGATGTATTCACTATCCGCACCAATTTATTGGCTAATATTATCTACGATGCCCTCCCTGGCCTAATAGGGGACACCTCGGTAACCCCACTGGCACGCTACCTCGATAACACCACCATGTTTATCGGTAAATACATCAGCGAAGAGCTCTATTTTCAGGGAATGCTCCACTTTAGACGTGACCCAAGAGGGAAGGGTAGTTCTTTCCTAGGAGGTGACTTAAAGCTGGAGACTGAGGTCTCTTTAGAGTGGACAACCCCCTTAGCAACTTTTAGTGTTTTCACCCAACCAGAAGAGTTGTCGGTTTTCGATTTATTCGATACTATGGGTTTTAGTGTAACGAAGCGCTTCGATTTCTAAAAGGAGTTTACATGCAGCGGAAATTGATTATTTTTGTCGTTCTATTTGTTGCCATTTTTACCCTGCCAGCTGCCGATGATACTTCATTGGCCCCCTGGTGGGAGAATAAACCGATTGCTCAGTTCGTCTATATAGATTTAGTAAATGTTGATGAGGCTCTTCTTGAAACTTTAACAGTGCCTTATATAAACACCCCTTATAGACAATCTGAAATCGATGCACTCCAAAAAAAATTGTTGTCACTCAATCTCTTTTTGGAAGTTGAGATTATCCCCGCCCGCTATGAAGGCTCCTCTGATAGCCTCACCCTATTTATCGAATTTGTCGAATTGAAACCACTCGCTTCCCTTAAGTTCCAAGGCAACAAGATTGCCACTAGTAGTGAGTTGTCCCAAACAGTTGCTCTCAATCTTGGTAAACCTTTTGACTCTTCAGCCTTAGAGCAATCGGTTGCCAATATTAAGCAACTCTACCGCTCTAAAGGGTACGACCGCGTCGATGTGATGGCTAACTACGCCACTATTAAGGGGGGAGAGGAGATTGAAGTCACCTTCTCAATCCAAGAGTACCAGTGGTATATAAATAAACCAATTAGGGGATTTACCTATAAGGGATTAATCAACGTCTCTGAGGAGAAGATTGCCGATCTACTCTACCCCTATATTGGAAAAGTCTTCTCACAAGAGGTCTACCGCGAAATTGAGAAGGTCCTCAACGATTTAGGTAACTTTAGTGTTTTTGAGGGGGAAGCCCAGAGGGGAGGGGTCAATAACAACGACCTCTATATTGAGTTCTCCTTCACCGAGCTGCCCGTAGTGCGCTCAATCAACTTTAGTGGCAACGCCGGTATAAAAAATAAAACTCTCCTAGACCGTATCACTATTTCTCCCAAAGAGTTCATCTCTATTAACCAGATAAATAGTGATAAAGAGAGCCTCAAGGGGCTCTACCTTGAGCGGGGCTATGCCGATGCTAAAATTGAATCCTCCTACGTTATAGAGGAAAATACCAATCTCCTTGACCTCAATTTCACCATCATTGAAGAGCGCCAAGTTAAGGTGAGCGAAATAGCCTTTGAGGGGAATGCTAAACTCTCCGATCGCGTTCTTAAGAAAGAGCTCACGACTAAAGTACAATCCCTTTTCAACTCAGGGAACTACCAAGCCTCTAATATCTCAATTGACACCCAAGCTCTCCAAGTCACCTATCAAAAGAACGGTTATGTCGATGCTAAAATATTGGAGGTGAAACAGGAAGAGATCAGTGAAGAGGGGGCTAACCAGAAGAAGATTAGGCTCACCTTCGTAATCGAAGAGGGGGAGCAGTGGTTATTTGGGGGTATCACCGTTGAAGGTAACACTATCTACGATGACGCGACAATTAACGCCCTCCTCACCCTCAAAGAGGGGTCAATCCTCGATATCTCTAAAGTACAAGTTGAAATTGGTAAAATAGCCGACCTCTATTGGAACGAAGGGTATGTCGAGAATACAATCGACCTTCAAGATAAACGCAACCTTGAAGAGAAGAAAATTGCCTACACTGTCTATATCACCGAGCGCTCTCAAGCGGTTGTCGAAGAGGTTCTGGTGCGGGGGATGACTAAGACTAAACCCTATGTACTTGAGCGGGAGCTAATTTTAAATGCTGGCGATATTTTCAGCAAAGATAAATATGTGCGCAGTGCCCAAAACCTCTTTAATACGGGGCTCTTGACCGATGTAGTCCCCTCCCTGAGCTACGGTACAAAGGAGAACTCGTTAGTTGTCACCTACGATGTTACCGAAGGGAATCAGATGAATATTGGATTTGGTGCCACCTTTGGCGGAAACGTGGAGGGCTTCCCAGTTAGCGGCTTCCTCTCTTGGAGTGATACCAACTTGGGAGGGACCGGGCGTAACTTAGAGATCTCTACTGAGCTCTCCCCCGACTCTCAATCGGTCAATGTCGCTTTCAAAGATTCATGGGTTAAAGATAAGCGGTGGAGCAACTCAGTCGTCCTCTCTTTCCTCCACAACAGTTACAAAAACGGTCTAGTCTTAGGCGATGGCTCATCCACCACCGAATTAAGGGGCAATGAGGCCTATCCCTATCCCTACACTAGCTACCAAGAGTGGATTGAAGCCTCAGCCCCAACCCCCAATTCAGAGTATTTGATGCCCTACGACGCCTTTAAGTTCTCTTTAGGGTACACCACCGGTTACACTTTCCTCTTTAAACCGGGGCGACTCTCATTCTCGCTTGGTCCCACATTGACCCTCAACCGGGCAATCTACGACAGAGATGCTTTTGTCCCCTACGACTACCTGATTGAGAAGTATGGAGATGCTTGGCAATTCTCCAACCGCCTTGGAATCTCCCTCTCTTGGGATGGACGCGATTATATCCAAGCCCCCACTAGTGGGTATGTTATAAGCCAAAACTTAATCTATGCTGGCGGTGTTTTAGGGGGGCTTTCCAACTACATGCGCTCATCGACGAGTGCTTCAGCCTTCTTGAAGATCTTTGAGATCCCGGGTGAAAAGCCAACGCCGGGTGTTGTCTCTTTTAACACCACCCTCTCCTTTATGTTTAACCAGTACTACTCCCAAGACTACAACCTCACCGGGGATTGGATTAAAGGAATTAGCGCCTCTAAGTATGAGTACCTCTATATCGATGGGATGACAATTGCCCGGGGAATTAGCCCCAAATTCTACTACGAGTTCTTATGGGATTCATCGATTGAGTTTAGTATCCAAATTGCTGAGAATATCTTGTGGGGTGATATCTTTGCTAGCGCCACCGGGGTCTTAAACGACCTCTCTGCACTAGGAAGTGATCCACTCAATTGGTACTTCTCAATAGGAGCTGGTATCCACCTAAAAATTCCAGGGTTCCCCTTGGGGCTCTATTTAGTTAAGAACGCCCATATCGAACGGGGTGGGGAATTTACTTGGGAAGAGGGGTCAATCTTTAAAACTTCCCAAGACAATAGTGGTCTGAAGCTAGTATTGGCAATTACCACTTCGATTTATTGAGTAGGAAGCGATGGATGAGACGAAGCTAACGCCGATGATGGCACAGTACCTCGCCTTGAAAGAGAACCTTCAAGATGAGATACTCTTTTTCCGTCTCGGCGACTTCTACGAAATGTTTTTAGAGGATGCCAAGATCGCCTCAAGTATCCTCAATTTAACCTTAACAGCACGTAATGGGATGCCAATGTGTGGAATCCCTTACCACGCCGCCACCAACTATATTAAGCGCCTTTTAGATGCTGGGCAGAAGGTGGCTATTTGTGAGCAAACTGAGATGCCCACGGGTGGTAAAACAATAGCCAAACGGGAAATTGTCCAAATTATTACCCCAGGGACAGTCGTTGAGGATGAGTTTCTAGACTCCCTTAGCAACAACTATCTCCTTTCCATCTCTCTCCTTAAGGAGGGGGTTGCTATCGCCTATAGTGAACTCTCCAGTGGTCTCTTTCGCCTTCAACTTTTACCACGGGAAACGCGCTTTGATTCTCTCAGGGCCCTCATTGAAGAGCTCCATCCACGCGAGATTTTAGTCAATGAGGAGAACTACTTCAACGACACCACCTTTAGAGCCCTTATCGATAATCTCAACACAATGGTGACCCGTCTTCCCCTCTGGTACTTCTCAATTAAAGAGGGATTTAATCGCCTCAGGAGCCACCTTGAGACCCACTCCCTTAAACAGTTTGGTTTTCAAGAGGGGGATGGTGAACTCTCTGCCGGAGGGGCCCTCTTATACTACCTGCAAGAGAGCTCGCAAAGCTCATTAAGCCAAATAACAACTTTTGAAAAGGTGGAGAGGGGGCGCTACCTCTTAATCGATGAGGCAACTAGGCGCAACTTAGAGTTGGTGCGTAACCTCCACGATAACAGCACTAAAGGGACCCTCTTTAGCGCTATCAACCAGACGGTCTCCAGTGGGGGAGCACGCCTCTTAAACAGGTGGATTGCGACCCCTTTATCGCGTCTTGAGGAGATATTAGAGCGCCAAGGGTGGGTCACTTGGTTCTTAGACAATCCTAGTGAGCGCTCCAGAATCCGCTCTCTCTTATCTAAAAGTCGCGATGTGAGTCGCCTCTCTTCGAGAGTGGCAATGCGACGAGCGACCCCTCAAGACTTGATGGCAATTGCTATTTCCATCTCCATTTTAAGGGAGTTGCAGGAAGAGCACAGTGAGACCTATTTAAAGTTCATTAAAGGTTATCTTAAAGAAGAGGAGAGGAGAGCACTCGCTGAACTTGAAGAGAAGATAAAAGCGGCTTTGAAAGAGGAGGTGAGTGGCCTTTATACCCCTGGGAAGGTGATTAAAAAAGGGTACAATGGAGAACTTGATCGCCTCAGAAGCCTCACTCTAGAGGGGAGTTCTAAACTCGAAGAGTATGTTGAGAGGCTCAAAGATGAGAATTCAATTCCTACCATAAAATTGGGCGACAACAAAATTATTGGTTACTACCTTGAAATTCCCAAGACCCACACCTCTAAAGTACCCCAATGGTTCTACCGTAAACAAACCCTAGTCAATGCCGAGCGCTACACAACCGAAGAGCTCGTTGCCCTTGAGGGGGAGATTAATAGTGCCAGTGAGTTGTGTGATACCCTAGAGAGGAGCCTCTTTGAAGAGGTTCTCACCCTCACAGCCACCTTTACCGCGCCTCTCTTGGCGATGGGCGAGCTCTTTAATACCCTCGATGTTCTCCAATCCTTTGCCCATGGGGCCCACCTCTTCAACTACACTAAACCAGAGATGGTTGAGGGTGACTTCTTAGAGATAGAGGAGGGGCGCCACCCGGTAGTTGAACAATTTCTACCACTCGGTAAATTTGTAGCTAACCCCCTTAAAATAGGGGAGGATGGGGAGCGCTTCTGCCTCATAACAGGCCCTAACATGGCCGGGAAATCGACCTTCTTGCGCCAAAACGCCCTAATAGTTTTGATGGGACATTTAGGAGCCTATGTACCAGCTACGCGGGCTAAAATTGGACTCATCGACAAACTCTTTTGTCGAGTGGGCTCAAGTGACAATATTGCTCGGGGAGAGTCAACCTTCCTAATAGAGATGCAAGAGACTGCCTTTATCCTCCAAACAGCTACGAAACGCTCGTTGGCGATTATGGATGAGATTGGACGGGGGACCAGCACTCAAGATGGGATGTCACTCGCCTATGCGATTATGGAGTCGCTCATCGAGAAGGGGGTGAAGACCCTTTTTGCTACCCACTACCACGAACTAACTATGCTCGACACCTCCAACATTCAACTCCTCACCCTAGCTGTAGCTGAAACTAATCGCAAAATTGTCTTCTTAAAGCGGGTCAAAGAGGGGGTTGCCGACAGCTCTTATGGTCTCCATGTGGCCAAGATGGCAGGGATTCCTACCGATGTGATTAAGCGGGCCGCCCTTTTTCAGAAACACCACTTCGCTGACTACACCTTTAACGGTAACCAAGGTCAACTAGACCTCTTCACCGACCTCTTTGAAACACCTTCCAACCCCTTAGCAGAGCAACTCATTGCCCGTCTTAACAATTTTTCAACCGAAGAGTCGACCCCCCTTCAAGCCCTCAACTTAGTTGAAGAGTTGAAGGGGATAGTGGAAGAGTTACAATAGGGCGCATTGACAACAATAGTCAAATAGACTACTGTTCAGATAGTAAGAGTAGATTTTTTTGGGGATCGCAGTTGCCGGTCCCTTTTTTATGGAGTTAGGTTGGAAAACAAAATTGGCCAAAACAAACTTTTTATTGAACTCACTGCCCTCCTTAAACCGCTTGGACTGGTTGTCGTTGATGTCAGACGAGGGGTTCAACGTGATGGGGTCAATATTGTGGTAACTATTACCAACAAGGGGCACACAGTGGGGGTTGATGAGTGTAGTAAGGCCCACCGCCTAATTCTCCCTCGACTCTCTATCTTAGAGGATAACCGTGATATCTCCCTCGAGGTCTCAACTCCCGGTTTACAGCGCAACTTTCGCGACCTCTATGAATTTACCCTTTTTGAAGGGAGTCGGTGTAGAGTCTTAGACAACCGTATATCTGAGTGGGTTGAGGGGATAATAGAGGGGGCAGGTAGCGCTGAGGTGACTCTCACTAATGCTAGGATTGGAGACAAGAAAGAAGTTATGGAAAACTATAAAATACCGCATAGTGCGATACAAAAAGCGAAATTAGCATACGCATGGGAGGATATGAATAATGTCCAATGATTTAGGAGATGCCATTCGCTCTCTTATTAGTGAGCGTGGAATTAGCGAAGAGTTGGTCCTCGAAACAATTAGAGGGTTGCTCATGGCGGCCTATAAGAGAAAGTTTGGAACGAACGACAACGCAGTTGTTGAGTTTAATGAAGAGCGTGACAATGTAAACCTCTATGCCCGTAAAGTAGTCGTTGATGATGACAACTACTACGAAGAGGTGAGTGAGATTCCCCTCTCTGATGCACGAGAGCTCCATCAAGAGAGTGAAATTGGGGATGAGATCTTAATTCCGATTGACCCCAAAACTTTTGACCGTATTTCGGTCCAGACAGCTAAACAAAAAGCTCGGCAAGACCTGAGAGAGATTCAAAAAGATACCCTCTATTCTGAGTTTAAGACTAAGGAGGGGGAGTTAATAATTGGTTATTTCCAGTATGAATTAAACGGCGATATGATTATCGATTTAGGGAAGGTTGAAGGGCGGCTTTTAAAGCAGTACCAATCCCCCCGTGAATCGTACCGGAAGAACGATAAGATTAAGTGTTACGTCTACCAAGTTGAAAAACCCGAACATGGGCAGCTGAAAGTCTTCCTTTCACGTACCCACACCGAATTTGTACGTAAACTCTTTGAACTCGAAATTCCTGAAATCTACGACCACTCAATCGAAATCCACAAGATTGTGCGTGAGCCTGGCTATCGCACCAAAGTGGCGGTCTACTCCCACCGAGCTGATTTGGACCCGGTTGGAGCGTGTGTTGGTCTAAAAGGGATTAGGATTCAAACTATCATGCGGGAGATGGAAGGGGAGCGGATTGACGTTCTCCGTTACGACCCCAACCCAATTGAGTACATTAAAAACTGCCTCTCACCAGCTGAGGTTAAGAGGGTTATTATCCTTGATGAGGCTAAACGGAGTGCTGTGGCCGTTGTTGACGACTCACAACTCTCATTAGCCATTGGCAAGCAGGGGATTAACGTCCGCCTCGCCAATAAATTGGCCGACTGGATTATAGATGTTAAGACCCTTGACCAGTACCGTGAAATGGACCTCGACCTCGAGACTAAAGAGGCAGTTGATGCCCTCTTTGGGGATGCTGAGGTGGTTGATGAGGTTTGGGACGAAGATGATGAGATGATGCTCTCCGATATTAGCGAAATTCCAAGTGAGCTAATAGAGAGGTTGCATTTCCACGACATCTACACCGTTGAAGAGTTTGTGAACTTAAGTGATGAAGAGATTAGTGAGCTTCAAAATATTACAGAAGCTGACCTCGATAAGATACACCAAGTGTTGGGTGATTATGTCGATATCGTTGAAGAGGAGACAAATGAGGTGGATGAGGAACAATTTCTCTGCCCTGAGTGTAATTTTGTCTTAACGAGTGATATGACAAGTTGCCCAAACTGTGGAGTTGGTTTAAGCTTTGAGGAAGTTGAAGAAGAAGATGAGGAGTAATTGAGAGATAATATGGCGGAAGATGATAAAAAACCAAAAACAACTTTGATAAAAAACAGGCCTCTAAATGTTGATCCTCCTAAAGTAGAAGAGGAGGAGACACAGCGACCTAGTGAAAAGAAAAGAGTTGTTGTGGTTAAAAAAAGGGTTGTTAAAGTTAGACCTCAACCAAAAGTAGTTGAAAAGCCGGTGGAGGAGGTGCCTCAGCCCGCCAAAGCACCGCCCGTAGAGAAGCCGATTGAAGTTAGCAAGCCTGAGACACCTATCAAGAAGGCAGAACCTCAAATTGAACCAACTATCCCCAATGTAGTAGTGCGTGCCCCTAAGAACTTACCACCAGTTCCAGGACAAGGTCAGAGTGCTGAAGATCACGCTATCTGGCGCCGTAACAACCAAGCTCAAGCCGCTGCTAAAGAGCAGAGTCGTCGACCAACTCAACCTAGAGGGACTGTTGGTGGACAACAACGGCGAAGTAGCGCCCCTCCCGCTACAGGGGCAAAGGGGGCTAGACCCCCATTCCAAAGCCAAAGCCGACCACCGCGAGCTGGTGGTGGCGGAACACCTCCCCCCCAAAGTGGGATGGAAGGGGTTGCCCAAAAGACCTCTAAGAAAGTTTATCGTAAGAAGAAAGAGTTTAAGCGACCCGAAAGGGTAGTGGAGCGTGAGTTCCAGATTAAACGTAAAGATAGCCACAAAGCCAACCCTGTCCCTAAGAAGATTGACATTATGGAGGTAATCACCGTCTCTGATTTGGCGAAGAAGATGAACCTCAAGGCCTCTGAAATTATTGGGAGGCTCCTAAAGATGGGGATGATGGTCACTATTAACCAGCAGATTGATTCCGATGTGGCCACCTTGATTGCTAGTGAATACGATTGTGAAGTTAATATTGTCTCCCTCTACGATGAGACCTTAATTGCCACCGAAGTCGATAAAGCGGGTGACCTACTCCCGCGCGCCCCGATTGTGACGATTATGGGACACGTTGATCACGGAAAGACTAAACTACTCGACGCTATCCGCTCCACCGACGTGGTAAGCGATGAATTTGGGGGAATTACCCAACATATTGGGGCCTACAAGGTGAGCCTTCCAGGTAAGGGGGAAGTTGTCTTCCTCGATACCCCCGGACACGCTGCCTTTACCCTTATGCGAGCTCGAGGAGCCCAAGTTACCGATATAGTAGTCTTAGTGGTGGCAGCCAACGATGGCGTTAAAGTCCAAACCTTAGAGGCAATCGACCACGCAAGGGCTGCTAAAGTCCCAATTATTGTAGCTATCAATAAGATTGACCTCCCTGAAGCTAATTTAGACCGGGTTAAACAACAACTCTCAGACCATGGTCTCATGCCAGAGGAGTGGGGGGGAGATACCCTCTTTTGTGAGATATCTGCCTTAAAGAAGATTGGTATTGAGAACCTGCTCGATACCATCCTCCTCCAAGCTGAGATGTTAGAGCTTACAGCTAACCCCGACGTTAGAGCTGAAGGAAAAGTTCTTGAGTCAAGAATTGACCAAGGTCGAGGAATTGTCGCCTCAATTATTATTGAACGGGGAACCTTACGCCAAGGTGATAACTTTGTAGCGGGTATCTACCCCGGTAAAGTGCGTGCCATGAACGACGATAAGGGGAACCGTATCGAAGAGGCTGGTCCAGCCACCCCCGTTGAAATTATTGGGATGAGCGATATCCCCGGTGCCGGCGACCCCTTCCAAGTAACCGAGAATGAGAAACAAGCGCGTCAAGTGGGGGCTAAACGGCAAGAGTTAGAGCGCCTCGGACAAGCTAAAAATGTGAAGAAGGTGACCTTAGAGAATATCTACGAAACGATTGAAGATGGCTCAATTGATGAACTAAACGTCATAATTAAAGGCGATGTACAAGGTTCAGTTGAAGCGGTCCAAAATGCCCTCGAAGAGCTCTCAACTAATGAGATTCACCTCAATGTTATTCGCGCCTCTGCCGGAGCAATTATTGAAGATGATATCAACTTGGCCATTGCTTCGAATGCCCTTGTTCTCGGCTTTAACGTACGGCCTACCCCTAGGGCACAACTCCTCTCTGAGCAAGAGAAGATTGAGATTAGGAAATACAACATCATCTACGACGCCGTTGATGATATTAGAAGTGCCATGGAGGGGATGTTAGCCCCCGAGAAACGGGAACAAACTATTGGTGAAGTTGAAGTTAGAGAGACCTTTAAGGTGCCCAAAATTGGTGTTATTGCCGGTTGTTATGTCACCAAAGGTAAAGTCAAACGTAATGCTTTGGTCAACGTCTACCGTGACGATGTTAAGATTTACTCTGGTAAAATCTCAAGCTTGAAACGCTTCAAAGATGATGCTCGTGAGGTTGTTGAAGGGTACGAGTGTGGTATCGGAATCGAGAACTACCACGATCTACGCAATGGCGACCTTTTAGAGGTTATTGAGGTGATCGAAATAGCTAAGAAGTTGGGTTAAAATGGGCAATTTTGTACACCAAAGATTGGAGCGACGTATCAAAGAGATTGTCAATACGATGATTGTCACCCAAGCGATTAAAAACCCTGCTCTAGACCAAAGAGTGGCAGTGAGTGATGTGCGACTCTCCAAAGATAAAGCCTATGCAACTCTCCTAGTCGCCTCCTATGAAGAGGAGGCAAAACTGGAGCTCTCCGTAGCTGCACTGCAGAGTGCCGCAGGTTTTATCCAACAACGCTTAAGCCAGCTACTGCAGACGCGAAATACCCCCCGACTAACCTTCAAAGTTGATACCCTCTTTATGGAGAGTCAGCGTGTTGAAAAACTGTTGGAGAAAATAAAAGTTGAAGATGAAGGGTAGGGCAGCACTTATACTTTTAAATAAACCTCCTGGGGTCACCTCATTTAAAGCCCTAGAAGAGGTTAAGAACGTCTACAAAAAAGTTGTCCACACCGGTACTCTTGATAAATTTGCCGAAGGTCTCTTAGTTATTTTAACGGGCCCTTTTACCAAACTTAACCCCCTTATTACCCCTTTAGATAAGAGCTATATAGCGACTATCAAGTTTGGCCAGGAGACCGACACCTTAGACCCTGAAGGGGAGGTGATTGCAGAAGGGCCAATTCCTAATCTTTTACAAATAGAGGGGGCAATAAAGAAGTTTACAGGCCCCTTTATGCAAATACCACCCCTCTATTCTGCCCTCCATGTAGAGGGAGAGCGGGCCCACCGCTTAGCCAGGGGGGGGCTTGAATTTGAGATCCCTCCCCGCGAAGTGGAGGTCTACTCCTCTGATCTCCTTAGTTGGGACCCCCCTTATCTAAAACTCAAAGTTCACTGCTCCAAAGGGACCTACATCCGCTCTCTAGCCCGAGATATTGCCCTTGAAGTTAACAGTAGAGCCCATCTCACTAACTTAGTGAGAGTTTCGATAGGACCCTACAACTTAGATGAGGCGACTAGCGCCCCCTCTCTCTGCTCTCAAAGTATTAGCGTTAGCCGCGAGCGCCTATTAAGACTGGGCAACTTTGGGACAATTGTAGTTAATGAAGAGGGGAGAAGAGCCATCTCTTACGGCAACATTCCCCCAAAGATGGGCTACTTAAGAGTTGACCTCAAAGCTGAAGATGATAAAGCTCTCGTTGTCGATAGTAATGACACCCTTCTAGCCATTGCTAAGGTTGATCCAATGGGGGAGATTGTTGGATATTGGGCCCTCTTGGGGGGTGAAGTGTGAAAATTTACGACTTTGACAAACTAGTTGAATCTCACCAATTCTCCAATACGGAGGCGGTCCTCACCATCGGAGTCTACGACGGTTTTCATACCGGACACCAAAGGGTTTTGAAAGAAACTGTCGCTCTCGCCTCGGCAGAGGGGCTTAAGAGTGTCGTTATCACCTTTAGTCAAAACCCTAAAGCTCTGACAGGGCGCTACCTCTTCTCGAAACCCCTCATGAGTGAGCGTCAAATGACCCGCTATTTAGCCTCCCTAGGGGTCGATTACCTCGTTGTGATTGACTTTTCTCCTGAATTCAGTAAACTATCCGGAGAGGAGTTTGTCGCACGTTGTTGCACAATGTTTAGTGTAAGAGCAGTTGTCGTCGGCGAAGATTTCCACTGTGGATATAAAGCTGACACCTCTGTTAAGGAGCTGAAAGCTCTTGTTAAACGCTGCTCACATGAAGCTAAACTGATTGTTCCTGCCACTTATCGTCTCGACGATGGGAGGGTAAATAGTACTACCTTGGTGCGTGAACTTCTCACTCAGGGTAAAGTCTCTCAGGTGGAGACTCTACTCGGCAGGTATTATGCGGTAGACTTGGGCCAAATACCTCTCAAGATAACCGGATCGTCCCTGTCTTTTGTGATTGAAGATGCTGTACAACTACTGCCGCCACCAGGAGTGTATCAGACGAAGTTGAACCTTTCTGATGGGTCTACTCTAGAAGTGATTGCCCATCTCACTCCCGATTCTTTGAATCTGGCCGGAGAGTTCAACGTTGAGAGTTCAATCACCTACGATTATTTAGAATTTGTAAAGGAGTTTATTGACGATGTTGACGAAAGAGATGAAGAGTCAAATTGTTGAAGAATTTGGAGGCAATGCTCAAAACACAGGCTCTGCTGATGTGCAGATTGCTCTATTAACTGCAAGGATCAGAGATTTGCAAGACCACTTTAAGGAATTCCCCGGGGACCACGCTAGCCGCAGGGGATTGCTAAAGATGGTTGGTCAACGCCGACGCCTCCTGCGCTATGTGCGGGAGAATGATATTGACCACTACCGTGAGTTAATCCAAAAATTAGGGTTGAGGAAATAATCTCAACTCAAAACAAGAGAGTCAGCCTCTGCCTCTGATAAGGGGTATTGAGGCTGTTTTCATTTAGTAAATAGAGAAAGAAGAAAGGAAATTATGGTAAAATCTGTAAAAATGAAGATCGGGGATGGAGAACTTGTCCTCGAAACTGGAAAAATGGCAAGACAAGCCAATGGGGCAATCTATGCCTATTATGAGGGGAGTGCTGTTTTAGCTACAGTTTGTAGCGGAGAAGCCCCCGATACTCCACTCGATTATGTTCCACTCCAAGTCGAATATAATGAGAAGTACTACGCTGCCGGGAAAATCCCCGGAGGATTCTTGAAGAGGGAAGGGCGACCCAAAGATAAGGAGATCTTAGTTTCTCGTCTTATCGACCGTCCTATGCGTCCCCTCTTTGATAAAGCATTTGGTCGTGAAATTCAAATTATCCCTACCGTCGTAAGTAGTGATATGGTCAACCCACCCGATATTATCGCTATGATTGCAGCCTCTGCGGCTGTCGTGGTGAGTGATATCCCCTTTAACGGACCTACCGCTGCTGTTCGTGTAGCCTATCTTGATGGTGAGTTTATTATCAACCCCACTTTTCAACAAATGGGAGAGGCTCAACTTGAAATCGTCGTTGCTGGAACAGTTGACGGCATTACGATGGTTGAGGGGGGCGCTAAGCAGGTCTCAGAAGAGCTCCTCTTAGAGGCAATTGATAGAGCTCAGCCAGTCATAAGCGACCTTTGCAAATTGCAACTTGAACTCGCTAAACTAGCTGGTAAAGAGAAACTCCCCTTGATGGAGAGTGAAGAGGCTCCCGCTTTTCTCAAAGAGATTGAGAGCTACGCCTACCCCCTCTTTGAGAAGGCTAGCTTTGTTAAAGGTAAGATGGAGCGCCATGGTGCTCTCGACGCTGCCAAAGTAGATGTCCTTGAGAAATTTAGTGAAGTAATTGAAGAGAGTGGTAAAAAAGAGCTTGTCTTAGCCCTCTTTGAGGAGTTGGAGTACTCCATTTTACGCTCTTCGATTCTAGATAAAGGGATACGTACCGACGGCCGTAAGGTTGATGAAATAAGAAATATCACCTGTGAAGTTGGGGTCTTACCAAGGACCCACGGCAGTGCTCTCTTTACACGGGGTGAGACCCAGAGCTTGGCAACTATAACGTTGGGAACCGCCAGTGATGAACAGATGTTCGATACAATCGATGCTGAAAAACATTTTAGCAACTTCATGCTCCACTACAACTTTCCCCCATTCAGCGTGGGTGAGACGGGAAGAATTGGGACTGGCAGAAGAGAGATTGGCCATGGCCACCTTGCTCAGCGCTCATTAGAGAACATTATCCCCTCAAAAGATGATTTCCCCTACACAATCAGGATTGTCTCGGAGATTTTAGAGTCTAACGGCTCCTCCTCAATGGCTTCAGTGTGTGGTGGAACCCTCGCTTTGATGGATGGTGGTGTTAAAATTGAGAAGCCGGTGGCTGGTATTGCTATGGGCTTAATTACCGCTGACGACAAATTTAGCAAATATGCGATCTTGAGCGATATCTTAGGGGAAGAGGACCACCTGGGGGACATGGACTTTAAAGTTGCGGGAACCGAAGATGGTATTACCGCTTTCCAGATGGATATCAAGATTGCCGGGGTAACCCAAGAGGTTATGACCAAGGCCCTCCACCAAGCTAAAGAGGGGCGCCTCCACATCTTAAAGATTATGGAGCAAGCTTTGGCACAACCGAGAAGTGAAATCTCGGAGTTGGCTCCTAAAATCCTCACCCTCAAAGTTGATGAGGATAAAATTGGGGCAGTCATCGGTACCGGTGGTAAGACCATTAAGGGGATTGCCGAACAAACCGGTGCAGAGATTAATATTGATAACGACGGCTTAGTCACTATTTTTGGACGCAATAAAGTCTCAGCTCAAGCTGCCTACGACCTAGTCAAATCGATTGTTGAAGAGCCTGAAGTGGGAAGAATCTACCAAGGGACCGTCAAACGGATTATGGATTTTGGTGCTTTTATTGAAATCCTCCCTGGCAAAGAGGGGTTGTGCCACATCTCTAAACTGGCCAAAACCCGTGTCAACAACGTTAATGACGTCTTAAGTGTTAACCAAATTATCCCCGTTAAACTAATTGAAGTTGATCGGATGGGTCGTTTAAACCTCTCCTATATCGATGCCCTTGAAGAGGGTGAGAAGAAATAATCATGGAGAAGGGTGTAACCGTAAGGACGGTTGTAGAGGAGGGGGCAGCGCTCCCTCTCTATACAACTGAGAGGGCAGCAGGGGGCGACCTATTTGCCTATCTCCCTAATGGTGAGGTGACACTCCCCGCCAAGGGGGGTATCGCCCTCATTCCAACCGGTTTAATCTTCGAAATTCCTGCTGGCTACGAGGGGCAAGTTCGCCCCCGTAGTGGCTTAGCAGCAAAATATGGGGTGACTGTCTTAAACTCACCTGGTACAATTGATAGCGATTATCGTGGCGAGGTTAAAATAATTTTAATTAACCACGGTAGTCAAGATTTTAAGGTTACCCATGGCTTAAGAATTGCCCAATTGGTCATCGCTCCGGTGGAGCAGGGGCATTTTATTGAGGTTGGAAGTTTAAGTGAAACCAATCGAGGTGATCAAGGATTTGGTTCAACAGGAGTATAAGGAATGCTCAGAAGGCGGGGCTCTACTTTTACTACCTTACACAACTATATTCTACGGGAGTTTTTTCTCTCGCTGTTGGTCGCTTTCCTCTTTTTCTTCTTTATCTTCGCTGTTAATCAACTCCTCCTTTTTGCCCAAAAAATTATCTTAAAAAATGTCGATGTCCTTTCGGTAGTGAAGCTGGTGGCTTTAGCCATACCCCAAATTCTCCTCTATACCATCCCATTTTCCACCCTCAGCGCCTCTTCGATGGTGATTGGTGATAAATCGGCCAATAATGAGATCTTAGCGTTAAGGGCAGCCGGGATCTCCCTTCGACGCCTCTTTGAGGTTATTGCAGTTTTAGCCCTTCTCCTCTCCCTCTTAACCTTTTTTGTCGCCGATGTGATGCTCCCCTATAGCCATCTCCGCTTTAAGACACTCTACAGTGAACTGCTCCAAGACCTCCCCACGTTAGAGATTGAGAGCTACGCCGTCAACACTATTGGGGATACGGTGCTAGTCACCACCAATGTCGATAGTGGGGTGATAGAGAACCTAGTTATGTTTGACACCTCAAAAGGAGAGGAGCAACAGATTATAACAGCCAAAGAGGGGAGGGTGACGCTAATCGACCTCGACACCTTCCTCTACCGTCTAGATGTAAAAGACCCAGTGATTTTAAATGCCAAAACCGGTGTACTCGACAACTATGCGTTGGCTGAAGCCGAGAGTATGACCTTCTACCTCGATTTCTCTTCTCAAGTCTCTCAGCTGACCGATGTTAAGCCTTCCCAACTAAGCTCGCGGGACCTTTTAACCCTCATCGAAGCTCGAAAACAAGAACTAGAGAAAAGTCGAGAGATAAAAGAGGTTGCCCTCTTAACGCTACGGGGCAAATTGGGAAATTTGATGGGACAATTAGCCGATGATGAGACCTTATTAGGTGAGATTGTCTCTTTAGAGAGTGAGATCTTAATTCTAGAGAAGAAGCCTGAGATTAACTTCTACCTCCAATACTACCGCGCTGAACTACATAAAAAATTTGCTTTAGCTGCCAGTTGCTTTATTTTAGTTTTTATCACCTTCCCCCTCTCTTTTATGCGCTTAAAACATGGGCGCCTCTTTGGATTTGGTTTAAGCCTTTTGGTAGCAGCGGCCTACTGGTTTCTCCTCTTCTTTGCCCAAAAACAGGTCTTAAACTTCTCTTTTAACCCAGCCTATCTAATTTGGTTCCCCAACTTTTTGATGGCTCTTGTGGCCTTTATCCTCCTATTCAGGAGGAGGCGCCTATGAAAAAGTTGGACCGCTACATAGGGGGCTCGATTATAAGGTTGGTTATTATCTCATCTCTTTTAATTACCCTAATTTTGGCCCTTTTTGACATCTTCAGTAATCTGGAGCAGTACCTCTCGTCCAATCTAAACTACCTCGATATTGGGCTTCTGACTCTCCTCTATCTACCCCAAGCCCTCACTTTGGCTCTGGGGCCAGCCACCCTTTTTTCAACCACCTACTTCCTCTCAATGCTCCATGCCAACAACGAGATGATAATCCTCTCCAACATTGGCCACTCTTTTAGGCGAATTATACGCCCAATATTTGTTTTGGGCCTTTTTTTAGTCGCTTTCCAGTTCACCTTCTCAGAGAAGGTGGCTATTCCCGCCCTTAGAGAGAAAGAGATCTTAGCTGACCAGAAGTTGGGTCGCACCACTAGTCACGACAGTCGTAATATCACATTGCAGAGCCCTGACGGGAACTATATCCTCCACGCCAAACGATACCGGGAGCAGGGGAGTCAAATATCTACCGTCCTTTTAATCCTTTTAGATGGAGAGAACCATCTCTCAGAGCGCATTGATGCGGCCAGTGGCTACTTCAATGGGGAGTATTGGGTCTTAAAAGATATTCAACGTTACCTTATCGATAGCAACAACCACCACCTCTTGGTTGAAAAAAGTGAGGAATACCACAACCCTCAAATAACGATGGAACCGGCCCTCTTTAGAAATTTAAGTGCCGATATCTCAACTATGGACCTTGAGGGGGCTATTCGTTACGTTCAAGTTATAAAGAGGATGAATGCTACCCAATATGCAGTCTACGCCAGTGACTTAGCTTCACGCATCTGGAGCAATTTAACCCCCTTAATCTTGATTTTTATCTCGTGTGCAACCCTCTTTGCATGGCGCAAGAATGTCTTAATTCTCTCAATCCTCTCGAGTCTCTCGATTGCTGTAATCTATTTTGTCTTCGATATGGTCTCGATGATTTTTGCAAAACAAGCCATAATAGCCCCCTATATGGGGCCTCTATTACCTATGATTGTCCTCAGTGGCATCTCCCTAGTTATTTTAATCTTTAGAAGGACCTAAGTTGTGGATAATATCTTTAGAATTTTAAAATCTGATAAAACCAGCCAGGCTCGCACTGGCATTTTAACCCTTCCTCACGGAGAGGTAAAAACTCCCGCCTTCATGCCGGTAGGGACCAATGGGACTGTTAAGGGGATGCACCACACTAGCGTGGCTGAAATTGGGTACAATTTAATTTTAGGCAACACCTACCACCTCTATTTGCGCCCCGGAATTGAGGTTTTAGAGAGTTATGGAGGACTCCACAACTTTTCAGCTTGGAAGGGGAACATCCTCACCGACAGTGGGGGGTTTCAAATTTTTTCCCTTGCCAAACTTAGAAAAATTAGAGAAGAGGGGGTTGAGTTTCAATCCCACATCGATGGCTCACGCCACCACCTCACACCGGAGAGGGTAGTCGAGATCCAAAAGATAATTGGGAGTGATATCTTGATGTGCCTCGATGTGTGTACCCCTCCCGAAATCTCCCACCGCCAAGCGCGTGAGGCGATGGAGATAACCCACCGGTGGGCTGAGCGCTCAATTCGAAGGTGGCAAGAGCTTGAAGATTTTGAAGGGCAACTCTT
>Ga0172377_10000659_pt1 | contig 33179 bp, 36 predicted proteins | sample Pumphouse3metaG_FD_119749 | JGI IMG/M metagenome (GOLD analysis project Ga0172377, IMG submission 119749) | Leachate microbial communities from a municipal landfill in Southern Ontario, Canada - Pumphouse #3 metaG | ecosystem: Engineered > Solid waste > Landfill > Unclassified | place: Canada... | reverse complement strand
TTTTACCTGATAATAATTGCTGCACTGCATCATTAAAATTAAATTGTTGTTTTTCTATTTTTTCCATCTATATCAATCCTTAATATTATTTTATCAGATTGACACAGAATTTCTAACACTCCCCTTTTTTATCTTTTTAATTATTGATTATCTTTTAAAAAATTTAAAATTATCATCCCATAAAATTTACCATCTTTATAAAATTCAGCTCTAAATTTTGTTTTATTATTATCAATTGAATAATTTTCTTGTATATCACTCTTTTTAATCAAAATATTATCTTCACTATCCAACCCATCTTTACTAAAACCAATTATATTAACTCTAAAATCGCTTTTTGCTATTTTGAAATCATTTTTAATATCTATTTGGCTAGCAAAAGAAGTTTCTATTTCTTTATTATCAACAATAATTTTTACTTTATTTTTTGTTGTTGCAAGATCAAAAACTTGAGGATATAAATCAGATATTTTTATATTTCCAATATAAATTTCATATTTATTATCGTTATATTTAACTTTTGCTAAAGTGTGTGTAAAATCAAATTTATTATCTTCTTTTTTAAGAGGAACAAATCTTATATTATTTTTAATATCACTTAATTCTAAAGTAATGTTGTCATTAATCTTTACTTTTCCAAAATCAAAAATTCTACTTTCTATTTCTTTATAGTTATTTATATCAAAATCTCTTTCAAATTTTATATCCATAATTTTCATAAACTCTTCAATAGATTTTAATTGATAAATTACTTTATATGTTAATTCAGTGATATTTTTACTTGTTTCTATGGCTAAAGCTGGTTTATTATTTGTAACTGCAAAATAAGTAAGAGATAATTGCATTTGCTCATCTTTAAATTTTGTTTGAGTATTTTTAACACCAAAAGAGTGATAATTTTGGAATAAATTATCTTCATTTAATATATTTGTAACTTTTGTTGCAATTTCATCTAAATTCCCAAACTTCTCAAGTCCATTCATTTTTTCTTGGTCAATAATAGTAGCTTGTCCCCAAGCATTTGGATTAAAAATAGCATTTTCATATTTATTTCTATAAAAACCATGTCCATCATGTAAATTTAATATCAAATCTACTTTTTTATCTAAAATAATATTTTTTATTTTATTTATAGTTATAAAATCATTATCAGTTTCATCAATAGAGCTAAATTTTCGATTCATATCTCCATAAATCCCTCTACTATTTGCCATAATACTATCAACATTTATATTTGGAATAATCCATAAATTACCAGATTTAATTTTGTAATATTTTTCTAAAATAGCAGGTGCAAAATATCCACCTGGTTCATCACCATGAATTCCACCTATAACTAAAAGTGTATGTTGATTTGGGTTTGTCTCTTTTTTAAATAAGTCAAAAGGTGTATTTGCAGCAAAAAGCTGTATAAATAAAATAAAATAAACTATTATGCTCTTCATAATTCTCCTAAAATGAAATTATTTTTTTAAAATAAAATGGTCGCAATCATAACACATAGCTATTTAGAATTGCGTTAAAATAATAAATAGAATATTTTGGTTTTATTATTTAATTTTAATAGGAAGAAAACTCAAAAAACTCAAAGCTTCAGGAAGTGAAAATAAAGCATTTTGTATATCATTTTGTTTTGCATCAATTAAGTAATTTTTAGATGTTTCAAAATTTGCTTTTTTTAAATTATTTTTTATAAAAACTGTTTGTTCTAGATTGCAGTTATCAAAAAGTGCCTTTTCTAAATTACACTCCTCAAACCCACAATCTTGAATTAAAGAGTCAACAAACTTCATTTGTCGTAAATCCATAAGATGAAAAGAGTTTTGAGAAATATTACAAGATTCGAATCTCACCTCAAAAGGCTCTTCGCAGTTACTCCATGAAATACCAATAAGTTTGCAATTTTCAAAAGTAACATCATTAAAAACACAGTTTTTTAGTACAGATAAAGATAAATCACAATTTACAAATTTACACTCTGTAAACTTACAAGATGAAAAAATACTTTTAGAAAAATCACATTTTATAAAAGTACAATCATCAAAATAAATAGTATCTAAGTTTTTATCTTTGTATTCAATAAACTCTTCTTCCCAATAATCATTTGTTTTAAACATAGTGCTCTTTTTTTTGGTTTTATTATAATTACAATCTCTTCTCAAAAAACAAAATTAATCTACTAATTCTTCAAAATCTTCTTTAGATGAGCCACAATCAGGACATTCCCAATCTTCTGGAATATCTTTAAAGGCAGTTCCTGGTTTGATTCCAGCATCAGGATCACCAAGTTTTGGTACATATATATAACCACGAACTGTACAAACATAATCATTCATAATAACTCCTTTGTAAGAGTTTTCCATGTTCCTGCATTGTGAACATTTTTAAATCCATTTGCCATTAAAGTATGCTTTGCCATTGCACTTCTACCTCCACTAGCACAACAAAGAATTATAGGCTTAGTATTATCTAACTCCTTCATTCTATCTTTAAGTGAATCTAATGGTATATTAATACTTCCATCTTTATGGGCAAAGGCAAACTCAACTTTAGTTCTAACATCAACAATTTGTCCACCTTGCTTCATTAAAGTTGGAACAAGTTTTAATACCTTATGTTGAATATATTTTTTATAGGCTATATAAGCCACTAATACTATAAATGCATAAATTATATTGTCATTCATAATCTTCCTTTATTCTAATTCATCTTTGTAAACTATAGAATTATACTCTTTTGAATAAATAAGTTCACCTGAATATAACTGTTTTACATACTCTTCAAACCATGAAGAAAAACTTTGTGATACAATTTCTCTCTCAGCAGATTCATACCATAAAGTAATAACTTGCCCTTTTATACCACTTGCAGTTGGGCTTAAATCAAGACAATAATGATCTCCACAACCATCACTTGTAAATGGTATCCAATTTATATTCCACCAATCATTTTTAACTCCAGCATCAGGAGTGGAAACTTTGCCTTGAATTTTAGTTTCCAATAAGTTTTTCCAAATATTGAACTCTTCAATGATACGGTGCGTTGATAAAAACTCCTGAGAATCAAAAAGCCAAGCAGCTTCACCTTTTTGACCATTATGTATTTTTAATACACTAATAAAATCATCTGGTAAATCAACGCCAATAGTTCTTGTAAGCTCCTCTATTTCATCATCAGTAGCAGGTGGATTTAAATCTAATAAACCATCACTATAATTAAGACTAAGCCATTGTTTAAACTTGTCAAATTCTTTTTTCATTTAAATCCTTTAAATATTTTCGTATTCTAATGGAATTTGACTTAACTGCAATTAAGTGCATCATCAAAATTAGCTAGTGTAACAACCTCACCTGCACTCATACTATCAATATGAATATCACCAATCCTAACTCTTACTAGTCTTAAGGTGGCAAAGCCAACAGTAGCTGTCATTTTTCTTATCTGACGATTTTTCCCTTCGCAAATTGTGATAGAAATCCAGCTAGTAGGACCATGACTTGAACCACGAATATTGCGACCACGAGCGGGAAGTTTGGGCTCATTTTCAAGTTTAAATGCTTTACAAGGAAGAGTTAGATAAATAGTGCCATTAACACTAATATTAACACCCTTTTGCAGCTGTGATATTGCATCTTGCGTAATCTCTCCATCAACTTGCACGTAATACTCTTTTTCTATACCTTTATCTCTTACTTGAAAGCTTTTCATTCCATCAGTTGTGAGTAACAATAATCCCTCAGAGTCGTGATCAAGTCTGCCAATAGCCATAATCTTATCAGGGAACGGAAATAACTCACCTAATACCTTTTTCTTCTTTCGTGTTTCGGGAACAAACTGACTTAAAAAACCGTATGGCTTAAATATTTTGAAATGCTGGTGATTTTGCTCTGGTATAGAGAGTTCTATTAGATTGATTTGATTAGTGCTTGGCATTAAAGATGTCCTTGGACGTATTGAATATAGGCTTTTGTTGTGGAATTATATTCCTTTTATTTTAAATTATAATTAGTTTAGTATACTGCGACCTAAATTTAATTTAAGAAAAATAACCTAAGGAAAATAAATGAAGAGATCTATTGGAATGAAAAGTTCTTATGCTTTAATAGCTAAGAGTGTAGATTCTGAAATCACAAAAATATCAGCTGGTAACTTTGCTTTAGGATTTGAAAGTAAAAGTGGACTATTTGTAGTTCAATATTATGGTCGTTCTGATACAGATTTAAATCACGAGATTAAAAATTGGATTGGTAAATATAAAAGATTTAAATTTTTCTATGCTTCAAGCCCTAAAAGTGCTTTTGAGAAAGAGTGCAAAAATTATCATGCTTTTGATAAAGATAAAATAGATAATAAAACCCACCCAGAAAAACCTGAAAATACAGATTATATTTGTCCTTATTGTCACTAATAAAAATAAAAAAGAGCAGTAGTTTAAAGTTGCCTGTCCCCTTTATTTTTAAGTCTGAGTTAAGAAAAATTACTAATTAGTGCCTGACATAAATTCTATTTTAAGTAAGTCAAAATCTCTTCATTAATATTAAGTGATTTTGGTTGAATATCTTTCATTAAATTTTTAAAATTTAACACTACTTCATCTTTATTTTCATAAGTCACTTTTTGTTTAGATTTAATTAAATAAACAGAAAAATCACTTAGAAATGAATTAATAAAAGACATCCATTGGGCTATTAGCTCTGGAAAAGTTAAAGATTTTATATTTATATCAACTTTATAACCAATAACAGTTTTATATTCTTCTAATTCTAAGTAAGATCTTAAAAAACTTGAAGCTCTATTTTTAAGTTTATTTTTTAAATTTTTGTTATTTGAAATCTCTGCTAAAACTAAAAAATAACCCATATGATAAAGAGGAGTTAAAAATGAAACTAGATTTACAGGGTACTCTTCCCACGCTTTAAATATATCTTCTATGCTCGAAAACTTATCTGATTTTTTAATCTCTTTTTCTGCCACCTCAAGGTTAAATTCTTGAGCTTCTGTGTTGAAAAAAGACAAACGTGATGACATGTCAGTTATATTTTTAATAGAACGATCAGAGAAGTATAATTCTTTCATTTTGTCAAAAAAGGAAATTATATTAATAGAATTTCCATTAAGAACTATCTCTGGCATATATCTTGTTGAGAGTGATATAAGTGCAAATTTTTCTGCAGATTCCTTCATTACACTCTCTTTAAATTCAGAAGATTTAAATGAAACACTAGTGTTAATTTCTAGATGATTTTTTTTCGAATAAATTGTTTCCATTTTAATATTTCCTTAGTATTTATATTTGCTAATGTATTTTTTTGATTTTGTATTGTCACATAAATAGTCTTGATTCAGTATTTAACTATTTCTTCTTTGATAAAATGTCGCTTCTTTTTATTTTATGTATTATGTCTTCACTTTTTAAGTTTACTAAAATAATTGTTTAATTCCATATATTCATATGAATTATTTGAAGTATATTATCCAAATTCACTCCTTAATAGTCTCAGCAATATTATGGTCGTTCTGATACAGATTTAAATCACAAAATTAAAAATTGGATTGGTAAATATAAAAGATTTAAATTTTTCTATGCTTCAAGCCCAAAAAGTGCTTTTGAAAAAGAGTGCAAAAATTATCATACTTTTGATAAAAATAAAATAGATAATAAAACTCATCCCGAAAAACCTGAAAATACAGATTATACTTGTCCTTATTGTCACTAATAAATTCTGGGGATAGTATAATTAATTATTAATTTTTACTTATTTTAGAGTTCGGCTTTTTTTTCTATAATTTAATTTTCGCAAAAGAAAGATGCTAGTTCCCTTTATTTTAAATGTAATTGTCTAGACTTATTACTTAAACTTATTGAATTTTCGAACAATTTATATTTACTATTTTCAAAAACTCATCATCTGTAACTAATTTTTCAACAGAGTTTCTCGATGCTTTAGCTAGAATTCTATTAGTTTTGTGTAGTTCAAATAGACTTGCATCATAATAACCTCTTACTCTTTTTATAAATTTTATTTGTTCAGAACTCGATAAAACATAAGTTAAATCAACTGTTGAATCACCATCCATAACATCCCATGCAGCAAGATGAATTGTTGCATTTAACACACATGATGATTTAGATGAAGGAATCATTACTTCCTTAAGCGCAGCTTTTACTTCTGTTTGCACAATTTTATTAATAGGTTCATCAAATACATGACCTGCTGTTCCACCATCAGATTGACAGGTTAAACAGCCTAAAATTGAAATTGTATTTTGACTTATTCTAACATTAGGTTCATATTTAAAATCACTAACTATAATACTTGGTATATTTTGCTTAATGGCAATTGGTGGTAATATACTAGATGTTGATAGGTCATAATTCTGTGGTTTAACGGCACATCCAGATATAATTAATACAATTGGAAGTAAAAAGCTTTTCATTTGTAAAATTTCCTTTTATTTTTATAAAAAATCTAATTAATTTTAATATTATATTCTATATAAAATGACCTTAAATAATTCAAAATAAATAATATACTAGTATATATAATTAAAACGTGTATTATAATTAGCACCCTATATTATGTAAAAGTTTTTACTCTTTTATATCAAATTATTTTATTCCTGATAATACTGCATTTGAAAAAACATTGGCATCATTTTCATAGCAAATGGGTATTGTTCTAGGATTTTATTCATTACATCATATACAACAGTTGCGTCTTCGGAAGCATATTTGATTTGTCCTGAAGTTAATTCTTCATTTTCCCAATTTGATCTTGACATATTTTTTGATTTTTGTAATTTTTCATTCAAGATTATCGAAGCTGCTTTTTTTGCTCCTATTTGGTTTTTTGATGAGAGTTTTTTGAATATATCTTCAAGGTCGATCGTTGATTTTAGTCTTAGGTTAAATTGTCTAAAAAGTGCTACGTTATCGCCTTTTAATCCAGTGCCTATTTTTATTATTTTATCATCTTCCAAAAAGTTTATAAGTGGTTTTAGATTTTTGATTTGTTTAGTTTGAATAAGATAACACTTATCTTTCGTAGCTAGTTGAATAAGGCAAACACCGTTATCTGCTTGACCTTTTTTAAATGTTGGCTTTTGTTCACTATCAAAACCTATAAAAGGAGCTAATAAAATTGTGTTCATTGCCTCTTGCAATTGTTCGCAAGTGTTAATAACTTCGATTGTTCGATTGCCAATTGTATAAGGAGTTTGTAAATCACTTTCAGCACTACTTGAATTGTCCATTAAATCAAAAAGTTTTATCATTGATTTTAATTCATAAGAGCCATTTTCTAAAATATTTTTTAAAACATTTTCAACTTCTTTTTCTAAATCATCATCACAAAAAGTTCGAATTAGATTTAATCTATCTTGATTAGAAATCACATTTATTATTTTAATTTTCAACTCCTCCCATATTGCTCTACTTGTTTTTAATTAGCATTCTCTCTTCTTCCAATGAGAGATAACGCCATTTACCTATTTCAATGTTGGGCTTAAAACTGCCAATACTAACTCGGTTCAAATCCAAAACTTTTAAAGGTGTTCCAAATTTTGGGTCTTTTAATGCTCCAAAAAGTCTGCGAATATGGCGATTTTTGCCCTCTTCTAGTTCAACTCTAAGTTTTGTTTTTGCACCGCCATTTCCAATTTTTTCTACTTTTGCTTTTAGTAAACCATGAATACTTTCAACGCCTTTTTTTGCCTCTGCAATGTGTTCATCTGTTACATAACCTCTAACCCAAACTTCATATATTTTAATGCAATTACCTGGTTTTGTTAAAGCATCGTTTATTTTTCCATTAGTTGTGAATAATAAAAGCCCTTTTGATTCTAAATCAAGTCGTCCAATAGGCATCCAGCCATCAGTAAAAACCCAATCTGGCAAAAGATTATAAACAGTTTTTCGCCCAAGGTCATCAGATCTTGTGACTAAATAACCCTTAGGTTTATTCAGTACTAACAATTTTTCTGAATCATTCATTAACTATTTTCCTTGGGTATTTTCGATGAACAATAATCTTTAGATTTTTTCATCAATTGATGTAGCTATCTCTTCCACTATTTCATTATTAGTATTTAATGCTTCTTTTTTCTTACGCTTTTCTTCTTTCTTTTTATCTTTTTCTATCTCTCTAGCTCGTTTTTCATAATTGTAATTTATTTTAGCCATTTGTTATCCCATTATTTTATATTTTTTAAAGTTGAAGAACTTATTTTATCATATTCTTTCATCTGTATTATTAAAGCAAACATTATAGATTTGTTATTCTCCATTTAAAACACACAGAACTGTTGCTCTACTTGTATTTAATTCTGTTGTTATCTTTGATATATTTAGATCGCCATTTTCTGTGTAGTAATTTTCATCATCTAACATTTTTAATATAGTATCTTTTTTATCAAGTATCTCAGCAGAAGTTTGTCTAGTTTCAAAAGTAAAATCTTCTTCACTCATGGTTTTAAGTGCTTCCAAATCTTTTTTGATTGTTTGGAGTGTAACTTTCAGTTCTTTTGCTAAATCTTTTGGGTCTTCAATACCTCTTAAAATCAAATCCCGTAAAGCTATTCTTCTTGTTTTGATTTTACGTCTGCGATGATAAGAAATTTTCATTATTATTTTATCTTTAAATTTTATAAAATTTCTAATTCAAAAGGTTCAATATGAGCGTTGTATTGTTTGAAATTATTTATAAAATGTGTGTAATGTGGGGTTTCGTAGTGTTTGTTTAATGCTTCTTCACTTTCCCATGAATCAATCACAATAAATTCAACTGGATTGTTTTTTGTTTGAAAAACTTCATACATCAAACATCCATCCTCTTTTTTAGTCTCTTCAATAGTCGATTTAAGTAATGCTTTTAGTTCTTTTATACAATCTCTTTTTGCTAAAAATATTATTTGTCTTGTAATTGCCATGATTATCGCTTTTATTGGTATTTTTTTATATTCTAGTTAATAGTTGTCAAACAAAGTGAAAATTAACCAGAAAGCTATTTCATAATCTTTTCAAATCTAAACATTTCATCTTCTTCCAAAGATTCTTGAGATGTATGATTAGGATCTGGTCTATACTTATTGTAAAATTCTACAATTTTAAAACCACATTTATTCACATAAAAATGGATATTTCTTTTTTCAAAATACGGAGTAACCGTTTCCCAAATCTTTGTTTTTGGATGTTCTTTTTCAATTGCTTCCCAAGCAAGATGTCCAATTCCACGACTATGATTATTTGTCATAATGAAGAAAAAAGCAAGAGAATTATGCTGAGTAATCTCATTAATATAAACAATAGCTCCTCCAACTAATTCATTTTCAAAAAATATACTGTAAACAATAGAATTATCAGTCTTAATTGATTCATCAATATCTTGATCAGAAGGAATAGGTTCTTCTAAACTATGTCCAAATTCTTTTTCTGCAGATACTCTGAAAGATTCTTGTAAATCGGATTTAAACTTATCTAATTCATGTAATTCAGTTTTTCGAAGAATTACAGATTTTTTTTCAATATTTTCATTCATTTTTTATACTCTATTTTAATTTGTCATATCTAAAATATCTAATTCAAAAGGCTCAACATGAGTATTGTTATTAGCATAATTATAGTTTTTTTTGATATTTTTGTATTCTAGTTAATAGTAGCTTTAGTTTCTATATTAATAGTTATGTTAGAATCTTAATAAATAAAAATTAATGGACAAATATAATTATGAAAAAAAATACTAACAAAAATATAGAAACATTCGATGACCTTGTGAATTTAAGTGATTACTCATTTATAGAAAAACTCAACAGTGACCCTGATGCAAAATTTAATGGAGATAACAAATTATCAAGAGAGGTTTTTAGTGGTCACTATGTACCAGTAAGTCCAACTGCTATCAAAGAGCCAATATATATTTCTCACAGTGTTAACTTTTTTAAGGAATTAGGCTTTTCTGAGAGCCTAATAAAATCAGATGATTTTATCAAAATGTTTTCAGGGGATATGTCTAATATTTCTAATTTAACACAAAATACAGGTTGGGCGACTGGATATGCACTATCTATTTATGGAACTGAATATTATGCCCAATGTCCTTTTCAAACTGGAAATGGTTATGGAGATGGTAGAGCAATCTCAATTTTTGAAGCACTTATAAATGGTAAAAGATGGGAATTTCAACTAAAAGGCGCTGGGAAAACACCATATTGTAGAGGCGCTGATGGGCGTGCAGTTTTAAGATCAAGCGTTCGTGAGTTTTTAGCCCAAGAACATATGCATGCACTTGGAATTCCAACATCAAGGTCGTTGACTCTATTTACTTCTAAAAAAGAGCAAGTAAATAGACCTTGGTTTAGAGATAATTCTTACTCAAAAGATCCTGAGCTTATGATTGAAGAAGATGTTGCAATCACTACAAGGGTTGCACCTTCATTTATACGTGTTGGACAACTTGAACTTTTTGGCAGACGAGCTAGAAAAAATGAGCATGAAAATGCTTTAAAAGAGTTAGAAATGATTGTCTTACATTTGATTGATAGAGAGTATAGTGAGGTAATCAACCAAGATTTAAACTTAGAAGAGAAAATCATAATACTAGCAAATGAATTTCAAAATCGTCTTACATCAATGGTTGCTAACTGGATAAGAGTTGGATATTGCCAAGGTAACTTCAACAGCGATAACTGTGCAGCAGGAGGTTTTACTCTGGATTACGGGCCATTTGGCTTTATTGAAATGTTTGACCCAAAATTTCAACCTTGGACAGGTGGAGGAATGCACTTTTCATTTTTCAATCAACCCCAAGCTGCACAAAAAAACTTTAAATCGTTTTGTAGTGCTTTAAAACCATTACTTAATTCAAAGACTCAGGTTTTAGAAGAACTAGAAAAAATCGAAAATAACTTTGCAAAAATCATGCAAGAAAAAATGGAAAAGATGTGGGCTAGTAAACTAGGAATCAGTAAATTTGATGTTTCGTTATTTGAGGAACTTATCAATCTTATGATAGAAACAAAAGTTGACTATACTATATTTTTTAGAGAACTCTCATATATTCCAAATGATATTAATCAACTTGCAAAAAGTTTTTATGGAAGTAGCGAAAATGAAACTATCAAATCAAAATGGAATAATTGGTTAGAAAAGTGGAAATCACTCATAAATGTAAATGATGAAGAATCAAAACAAAAACTATCAAATCAGATGAAAATAACTAATCCAAAATATACTTTAAGAGAATGGCATCTAGTTTGGGCATATCAAGAAGCTGAAAATGGAAATTATCAACCAGTGCAAGAGTTGCAACAAATAATGACAAAACCATATGAAGAACAAACAAAAGAGATAGAAGAGAAATATTATATTAAAAAACCCTCAGATTTTTTCGGAATAGCAGGTATATCACATGTTAGTTGTTCGTCGTAGGGAAAATTTAACTTTTGGGTTATTTATTTTTATAGAAAATATTAATTTTGGATATTAGTTAGGGATAGTTGATAAAAAGTTGATTATTCTTTTCTAAAATTTAAGTATCCATTCCCCAAGCTAGAAATTAAAAACAAAAGAAAGCCGGAGTTGGGAAATAAGGGGAAGCACCTAGTCCTTCTTCTATCTGACTGTATGTGCTTACTATGGTTTATTAAATTTCATATAATCTAAGCAGTTTTCTTTAGTTCCAGTTTGTATATAACCAAAATACTCATAAAAACCTCTAGCAGTTATTGTACTTTCAAGAGTAAATGACTGAACATCTAAATTCGAAACACTATCTTCAGCTACTTTTAATAACTGACCACCAAAGCCTAAACCTTTAACTTCAGGTAAAACATAGCAAAGTTCCACAAACCCATCATGGCTTATGCTTGATACTCCAACTATCTTGCCATTACTCTCAGCTACAAAAAAATTTATTCTTTCATTATTAATCCACGACTCACAGTTTTGTACTGTTTTATTAGAAAGCCATTCATCTAGCTCTTTTTGATCTCTTCGATGATCAAGCTCACACAACTCAGTGATTGATGTACGTAAAATACTACAAACCTGTTGGGCATCAGTGACTATAGCTTCTCTTATCAAAACTTACTCCTTTAATAACCATAACTATTCATTCAACATAAATTATATATAAGATAGCCTGAGGATTAACAAAGAAGATACATTAAAGGGCTCTGTTGTATTTTTCAGATTTAAAAGAATAAACCATCATCTTTTCTTATTTCTAAAACAAAACTATTTCCGATGCAACTTTTCCAACTCTTTTTTCAAGCATACTTTCAATATTTAAGTAATAATCCAAAGGAGAAGTTCCTTATGACTTATTTATACGTTAACTTTGTACTTGAGGTCATTAGCTTCATCACCTGTCATTCCACGAAAGCCCCACTGGTATGGAGCCTGTTCTTTTATGATTATTTCAATATCCACTGGAGAGATTGATAATTGACGCTCAATTTCTTGGAACAGCGATTTAATTAAATTTTTTTGAGTTCCCACTTGCCTACCAGACATCATATTTATTTCTATAACTGTGTATGCATCACTACGGCCACTAGGATAGTAAAAATCTTCTTTTTCCATGGGAATAAACCGATGAGCTCTCTTATCTTCTGGCATCCCCAGAACAGACTGCATACACCCGTGAATAACATCAGATAACTTAGCTTTTATCGGGTTTAACTTTCCCTTTATTCCAAAAATAACGATCATCTTAATTCCTTCTTTATGTATAACTATCTTTTAATACGCATTATATTCAAGATAATCTAAAAATCAACATATAAAATACATTAAAAGTGTTGCATATTAAATACCTTAGATAAGGTGTTTTTTTGTTGTTTAAAATGATAGTATTACATCTTGTATGTATATAAAAAATCTGCATTATTTCTAAAAAGTTCCCATTCAGTGTCTACCTCAATATTTATTACTTTTTTAGTATTCTCTTAATAGTTTCAACATCCAATAATAAGTTAACTGTTTCAAAATTACCTTTGTAGAATACAGCCCAGTTATTGAAAACACAGGATAACTCTTTTGCTTTTTTAAGTGTATCAACCTGAATCAGCGAGCAAGATATACTATTTGTTTCACAATACTCTTTCACAGTTTTTAAACTTTGATAGATGTAGGGACATTGAAAATCGTAATATATAGTAAGTTCCAGATTTTTTATTTTATGGTTCTTTGCTTCTTGTGTGAATTTAGGAATGATTCCATCAAATGAAAGCGCAAGTAATTCATATCCGTCATCGGTAGTATCAACAACATTAAACCCATACTTTTTGGAAAATGACTGGTCAGAAAGCCAATGTTTTTGTTTTTTTGACCCAAGCATGCAAATCCCAGATTTGCCTTTTTCCTTGGCATCAGATATGCAATACTCTAATAGTGACTTTCCATATCCCTTTCCTTTATATTCACCAGTAACCCATAAACAATATATATAGTAATAATTATCACCAATTATGGGAATCCAAGCATTTTCAAGAGGAGCATATTCTATAAAAACTGTAGCTTTTGCATTTAGCTTTCTGAAAACATGACCTTCCTTCAATCGCTCAGAAAGCCATAGTCGCTTTGATTCAACACCAGGATGTATTTTTTTACTACGAATGATACAACATAAATGCTCCGTAGAAATATTTTTTTGAGTTAGATTAATAAAATCAGTGTCAAACATTTTAATCCCTTTCTATTTTATATATAAGAGTTTACAGATGAGGAGATAAAAACAAACTAAAAAAGTTAAATAAAACTTACAAATCCCAAATATATTCTAAGAGAATGGTATATAGTTAAAGCATACCAAGAAGCCCAAAATGGAAACTATGAACCAGTACATAAGTTACAAGAAATAATTACAAATCCATACGAGGAACAAACAAAGGAAATAGAAGAGAAATATTATATAAAAAAGACTTCAGATTTTTTTGGAATAGCTGGTGTATGTCTCATGTTAGTTGTTCGTCATAGGGAGGATTTAAGTTCGTGGTTTTAAAGTTTAGGTATGCATTACCAATCTGGAGATTAGGAATGAAAAAACTATGTATTTTTTCTAATACCTATCTTTCCAAGATGCGTATCATTAAAGCTACTAGCATATTTTAGACCATAGCCCAAGGCTCTATCAAATCCTATATGGGCAAACCAAATTAGTGACACAATTACTGTAATATCACTTCCACTACTAATACCTAATCCAAGTAAAAAACATGAACCAATCAGAGAGTGTGTACAGTTATATGCTAATGCACCTATCTTTGCATTGAATATATAACCTAAAAAAGCAAAATCTGGAATTAAAAACAACCATGCAAAAAGCTCCCAATCTGCATTTAATTGATGATAAAATAAAATCGAAGTTAGTAGAATACAAAGACCTTCAATTCTTAATACTAAATTCAGTTTTCCTGTTACAAAAGACATTGAATTTTCTTCCTTATTAAAGTTGTTTTGTGAATCACTTTGTTTCTTTATATTTTAGATCTTAATACAAAATTTAACAGAAAATTTTTAACAAGTTTTATGTAGATTTTGCCAAAGTTTGGTGAAGGTGTACTACAAGTACATCGAGCCAAACTTTGGTGAAAGATGCGTGAAAATTGTTAAAAAATTATTCCCACTCGATAGTTGCTGGTGGTTTTGAACTAATATCATAAACTACTCTGTTGATTCCATCAACTTCGTTGATGATTCTTCTTGAGATTGTTTCTAATATTTCATGTGGAATATGTGCAAATGTTGCTGTCATTCCATCTGTTGCTTCTACGATTCTAACACAAATAGTATTATCATAAGTTCTATTATCACCCATAACCCCAACTGATTTTACATTTAATAAAACTGTAAATGCTTGCCATGTTTTATCATAATATCCAGTTGCATGTAATACATCAAGCATGATAACATCAGCTTTTCTTAAAATTTCTAAATCAGGTTTATTTACATCTCCCATGATTCTAATAGCAAGTCCAGGACCAGGGAATGGATGTCTTCCTATCATAGATGCTGGTAATCCTAATTCTAATCCTAAAGCTCTAACCTCATCTTTGAAGATTTCTCTTAAAGGCTCAACTAATTCAAATTTCATCCAATCAGGAAGTCCACCTACATTGTGATGAGATTTTATAGTTTTACTAGGACCTTTAACTGAAACTGATTCTATAACATCTGTATAAAGTGTACCTTGTGCTAAAAACTCAATTCCTTGGTGTTTTTTTGCTTCTTTATCAAATACTTCGATAAATGTTTCACCGATGATTTTTCTTTTTGTTTCAGGGTCTGTTACACCTGCTAGTTTTGTTAAAAATTGCTCACTTGCATCTACAGTGATAAGTTTTACACCACGTGCTTTGAACATTGCTTCAACTTGTTCTCTTTCATTTGCTCTTAATAATCCATTATCAACAAATACAGGAATTACTTGTGAACCAATTGCTTCAGCTAAAAGTGTAGCTACAACAGAACTATCAACTCCACCTGAAACTCCACAAAGAACTTTTTTATTTCCAACTCTATCTTGAATACTTTTTATTTGTTCTTTTGCAAAAGAACCCATATTCCAAGTTGATTCACATTCACAAATGTGTTTTGCAAAGTTTTTTAATAGTTTACTTCCTTCATCTGAATGGTAAACTTCTGGGTGAAATTGGAATGCATAGATATTTCTATCCATATCAGCAATAGCTGCAAATGGAGAGTTTTCACTTGTTGCAATTCTTTCAAATCCAGCTGGAATATTTTCTACTTTATCCCCATGAGACATCCAAACAATTTGACCATCAGTTGTGTCTTTGAAAATTGGGTTTTCAACTTCAAATTTTAATTTTGCTTTTCCATATTCATGGTGATGTGCAGGAACTACACTTCCTCCAAAATGTTGAGAAATCAACTGCATACCATAACAAATACCTAAAATAGGAAGACCTAATTCAAAGATTGTAGTATCAGGATGATAAGCATCTTTAGCATAAACAGAAGCTGGACCACCTGAAAGAATAATTCCTTTTGGAGTTCTAGCCATAATATCTTCAATACTCTCACTATAAGGTACTATTTCAGAGTAAACACCAGCTTCTCTTAATTTTCTAGCAATGATTTGAGTATATTGACTACCAAAATCTAATACAACGATTGGGACATGTTTCATCTATTGTTTCCTTTATATTTCAAACCATAAGATTCAAATATTACAAATTTTAATCTAACATTTTATCCAAAAAGTTGTAAAAAAATGGTTAAATAAAAAAAGGGCTATTGGGAGAAATCCCAACAGCCCTTTTGAATTTTTAGTATTACTAAAAATTAATGTCCTATTCCTAACATTTGATACTGAACATACCAAATACCAATAGAAACAAAATATCCAACTAAAATAGTCCATGCAAATTTCATGTGAGAACTAAATGTATAAATACCATGCATTTTTCCCATAACTCCAACCCCAGCAGCTGAACCAAAAGAGATTAATGAACCACCAACTCCAGCAGTCATAGTAACCAACATCCATTGATCAACAGCCATTTCAGGGTTTGCTTTTAAAATTGCACTCATAACAGGAACATTATCAACAATTGCAGATAAGAATCCAACCCCAATATTTGCCCAAGTTGGTCCTAAAACATCAGGATGATAAACAACTGCTGCAAGTCCTAGCCATCCAACAAAATATAATACTCCAACAGCTGCTAAAATACCAAAGAAAAACATTAACGTATTATTTTCGATTTTTGCCATTGATTCAAAAATATTAAAATGATCTTTCCCATATTTTTTACTCAAACTATATGAATAAACTTTAAGTAAAGCTAACCCAAACATCATTCCCCACATAGCTGGTAAATTTAAAACTTGATGAGATAATACAGCACAAGCAATAGTTAATACTCCAAGAAACATAACAACTTTTGCACCTTCATGCATTCTTGGTTTTTCTTCTTTTGTTGCATCAAAATCTGGCACAATATTTGGAACGAATCTTGATAATAAAAATGATGTTACTATAAATCCTAAAAATGCTGATGGAAATAAATATAGAAAGTCTGTAAATTGACCTTTTCCAGCTGTCCAAGCCATTAGTGTAGTAATATCACCAAATGGAGACCAAGCACCTCCTGCATTTGCAGCAACAACAATATTAATAGCACCTGGTACTAAGAAATCTTTTCTTGTTTTTTCAATAGTTATTAAAACTGTTGATAAAATAAGAGCCGTTGTTAAATTATCTGCAACAGGAGATATGAAGAACGCTAAAAACCCAGTTAACCAAAATAATTTTCTATATGTATAACCTTTAGAGATTAAATTAAATTTTAATCTATCAAAAACTCCCATATGAAGCAATGATTCTATATAAGTCATAGCAACGAATAAAAAGAAGAAAATTCCAGCTATTTCTAAGATTAAATGGTTTGCTTCTATATGAACCAATTCCATATTTAAACCATTTAATACATAATAAATAGCAACTAAAATAAACATAAATGTACCAATAAATAACGCAGGTTTTGCCTTATCTATTGCATATTTTTCTTCAGCTGCAACAAAATAATAACCAATAACAAATATAATAATAGTTGCAAATCCGACCCATGTCATTGTTAAATTAGGGATTTCCACATCACTTGCTGAACTTGCAAATAATGATAAAGTACCCAATAATAAAGTAATTATAACTTTAAACATCAATTCTCCTTAATATAGTGTGCCCCAAGAGATTCTTTTCTCTCTAGGGCAGATTTTAAAATAGCTTTTGCTGTAAGTAATCTTAAAAAAAGTAATCTTCCAACATTTAATTTTAGATAACTTTCAATAGTTTCTAGTGTAGTTTTAAGTTTTGCAGGTTCTCTTACAATAGCTGCATTAGTCCACATCATTTCTCTTAAATTATCTTTTATATCCTTGTCAATTTCTTGATTTCTTATATAATTTATAATAGGTTTATCATAATTTTCTTTTGTAATTTTAAAATCATTTTTAAAAGAATCTTCAACTGCAATTTGAGAAAAAACCAAACCTTCAAGTAAAGAGTTTGAAGCTAATCTATTGGCACCATGAACACCCGTACATGCTACTTCACCAATAGCATATAAATTTTTCATTCCTTTTACTTTTGCATCTAAAGATGTCTCTATTCCACCCATTGAATAATGAAATGCTGGAGAGATAGGAACTCTTTCAAAAGGTAAGTCATAACCTAATTCTTTTAAATTTGAATAAATATTTGGAAATCTTTTTTTAAAAGCTACTTTTTCAAAAGTTTCGAAAGATAAATATATTCCTAAACCAGTTTTTTTATTGTAATCAAAAATTGATCGACTAACAACATCGCGTGGAGCCAATTCTCCATCTTTGTGATAATCAAACAAAAATCTATATCCATTTTCATCAACAATATGAGCACCCTCACCTCTTAAAGCTTCAGATAATAAAGGTTTTCTAGCAAATGTAGTTCCTTTTACAACTGTTGGATGAAATTGCATCATTTCCATATCTTTTAGTGGAAGATGTTTTTCAGCAATAATTCCTTGAATTTCTCCTGCATTTGCAGTTGAATTTGTATGGTATCTATAAATTGAACCAACTCCTCCGCTTGCAATTATTGTATTATGTGCATAAACTACTTTTTGATTTGTTTCATTAGTGAAGTATTGAACTCCATAACAAATATTATCTTTTATAAGTAAATCACAAACTACTGCTTGAGTTACAATTTCATGAGGACAATTTTCTAATAAAAAAATATGAATCATTCTTCCAGTTGCATCACCATCTGCGTGTAAAATTCTATTTCTACTATGTGCTGCTTCTTTCGTATATGCCAATTCACCTTTATCATTTAGGTCAAATTTCATTCCATCATCTATTAAATTTTTTATTGTTGATATTGATTTTTTACTTAAAAGTTCAACGGCATTTTTGTCGTTGTAATTAACACCTGCTGTTAAAGTATCTTGAATATGAGCTGGAATATCATTTTCATCAACTGCACTTGCAATTCCTCCTTGAGCCCAAAAAGTATTACAATTCCAAGTTGACATCTTACATAAAATTAAAACTCTTTTATTTTTGGGAATCAATCTTGCAGCATTAAGTCCTGCAATTCCCGTACCTATTATTATATAATCATATATCATTGATATGAAACTTCGTTGTTATTTTGTTTTACAGAAGAGTCTTGTTTAATATATACTGGATCATCTTTGTAACCACAACCACTGAATGATAATATAAAACCTGCTATAATTAGCCCATGAAAAAAATTAATGAAATACTTAGTCATCTTAAAAATAATCCTGAATTCAGTAAGATTAATACATCTTTTTTAATAAAAAAGTTTATAGAAGTTCTTCCTTTAAAATTAAAAAAAGGAGTAAAGTTCGCTTATGTAAAAAATCAAACTTTGTTTTTTGTATTAACCCATCCTGTTTATAAAATGGAATTCGAGTATAACAAAGCAGATATAAAATCATTATTAAAAAATTTCAAGATTGCAAATGTTGAAGATATTGGATTCTTTATTACAAATGTAATTGAAAAGAAAGAAGAGCAAAAAACCCCTATTCCTCTTTATAAAGAGCGTTCATTTGGAATTTTTGATAATAAAGCAAAAGATGAATATTTATTCAGAAAATTTGAAAAAATAAGAGCAATTATAAAAAACTCTTAAATATTTTTTCTCTTTTTTTATAATCTGGACAATAAAATTCCACCAAATCCCAAAATTTTTTTGAATGATTTTTATGTTGAATATGAGCTAATTCATGTATAATTACATATTCCATAAGTTCAATTGGAAACTTCATAAGTAAAATATTAAAATTCAAACCATTTTTATAGTTGCACGAACCCCAAGTCCTTTTATTTTTTCTGTATTTTATTGAAGTAGGAAATAAATTCATTTTTTTTGAATATTCATCCACTAAATTTGGCAAATATTTTACGATCTCTTTTTTATAAAAATTATCAATATTTTTGATTTTAAAATCTTCAATTTTTTTTCTTTCACCTAAATACAAAAATTCATCTTCGTTTATGTTTTTTTCTTCAAGTCTAATAATAGAATTTTCAATCCATGCTAGCTTTTTTTCAATTAAATCTCTTGCATCCAAAAGTGTGTAATAAATATTTGTTTTAATTTGAATTAGATTTGGATTTAAAACTCGAAGATATACATGTTTAATATTTCTTCTTTTTTCTAAGTGAACGGTTACTAATCTTTGATTTATTTCAATTTGAAAGCTCAAACTATTCCTTAAGTAATTTTTTGTTAAAATCGCACAACTATTATATCAAAAATATAATGATAATTTTATTGAGGAAGATGTTAATGAAAATTGCAAACAGAATGGAAAATCTGTCTCCATCAGTTACTTTGGCAATCACAGCCTTAGCTAGAGAACTTAAAGCTCAAGGTAAAGATATACTAAGTTTTAGTGCAGGTGAGCCTGACTTTGATACACCACAAATTGTTAAAGATGCTGCTATTAAAGCAATTAATGATGGTCAAACTAAATATACAGCCGTAGAGGGAATTATCGCTACCAAACAAGCAATTATTAACAAATTAAAAAAAGACCACGGTTTAGAATATAAATTAGATGGTATTGTAATAAGTAATGGAGCAAAACACTCATTATTTAATCTTTTTCAAGTTCTAATTGAAAAAGGTGATGAAGTTATTATTCCAGCACCTTATTGGGTTACATATCCTGAACAAGTGAAATTTTCGGATGGTATTCCTGTATTTATTGAAACGGATGATTCTACTGAATTTAAAATTACACCTGAACAATTAAAAGCTGTAATTACACCTAAAACAAAAGTTTTACTTTTAAATACACCTTCAAATCCAACTGGTTCTGTTTATACTAAAGAAGAATTAACTGCACTTGGAAAAGTTTTAGAAGGTACAGATATTTTAGTATTCTCAGATGAAATGTATGAAAAAATCATCTACAATGGTACAAAATTTACAGCAGCAGCAGAAGTGTCTGAAGATATGTACAATAGAACAGTTACAATTAATGGTTTAAGTAAAGCTGTAGCAATGACTGGTTGGAGATTTGGATATATTGCAACTCCAAATGTAGCACTTGCAAAAGTTTTAACAAAACTTCAAGGTCAAGTAACATCAAATGTTAATACAATGACTCAATATGCAGCAATCCCAGCACTTGAGGGTGAAGCAGATAAAGATATTGAAATGATGAGAGTTGAATTTGAAAAAAGAAAAAATATTGCTGTAAAATCTTTCAATGAAATCAAAGGTTTATCAACTATTGATCCAGATGGTGCATTTTATCTTTTTGTAAATATTAAAGAAGTATCAAATGATTCTATGAAATTTTGTGCTGAATTATTAGAACAAAAAGGTGTAGCTTTAGTTCCAGGACTTGCATTTGGTTCAGAAGGATATTTTAGATTCTCATTTGCTACTGATTTAGCAACAATTCAAGAGGGTATCAAAAGAATTAAAGAGTTTGTAGAAAGCAAATAATGACTCCTCAAAAAAAAGCTACCGTTGTTTCATCTAGTGTTGCAGCGGTACTTACACTAATAAAACTTGTTATTGGATTTGCCAGTGGTTCAGTTGCAGTTCTTGCATCTGCCATTGACTCTGTTTTAGATATGTTTGTATCAATATTCAACTACTTTGCTATTTCAAACTCAGAAAAACCAGCAGATAAAACTTTTAATTATGGAAGAGGAAAAATTGAAGCCTTAGCCTCTGTAATTGAAGGTACAATAATTACAATATCTGGTTTATTTTTACTTTATCAAGCTGTTAAAAAAGCAATGAGTAATGAAGTTTCTCAATTATTAGAAACTTCAATAATTGTAATGCTGATATCTTTAGTTATTACTATTTCATTGGTTCTTTATCTAAACTATGTAGCGAAAAAAACTAATTCAATGGTTATTAAAGCTGATGCACTTCATTATAAAACAGATGTATTTAGTAATGGTGCAGTTTTGATTTCTTTAATACTTGTAAGCCTTACTGGTTATGAAATAATTGATGTAATTGTTGGGGGTGGAATCGCTTTATATATTATTTATTCTGCATATTCTTTAATTCAAGAAGGTATTTTAGTTTTATTAGACAGAGCAGTTGATGAAGAAGTAGTATCTAATATAGAAGAAATAATAAAAGAAAATGACAAAGTAAATACTTATCATCTACTAAAAACAAGAGAAGCGGCTAATCAAACTTTTGTAGAAGTACATTTAGTTTTTAATTGCCTAATTACGCTTATGGAAGCACATAAGGCAACTGATTCTATCGAAAATAAAATCAAAAAATTAGATTCAAAGAGAGATTGGATTATAAATGTTCATATGGATCCATATGATGATTTTAAGGTAAATGATATAAATCATTAGAGTTAAGGAAAAGTCTTTACGACTTTCCTTTTAAACTATTCATTTTCTCATCAATCAAAGCCAATGTTCTTTCTTGAGTTTTATACGATATTTCAGGAAGTTCTCCTCCAAACATTTTTTTAGCCTCTTCAAAACCTTGAACTACACCATCTCTTCCTTTTTGAAGAATATCTAAATCATCACCAGCAAAACTTAATACAAAGCCAGCAACTCTATCTGAAGTGTTTTTTACACCAAAAAATCCTTCTTCACTTACTAAATCTTTTGCTTCATCAGAAGATAATTCAAGAATTGGTTTTCCCTCATATCCAATATTTTTAAGGCTCATTCCACTCTCAGTCTCTTTTCCTCCAAGAAAATTTAAAACTTCAAGCTGATTATTCTTTAATTTAGATCCACTCTGCCCTAAAGTATTATTTTTTGTCATACTTGCTGTATTCATTTCAAAAAGAATAGACTGAGCATTCATAGAAATAGTAACTCTTGCAGCAGAATTGTTTATAATCTCTTCTAAAGAGTCATTTTTAGCTGGTTGTTCTTTTGTTTTAGCGCTTGTATTTGTATTTTGTTTATACATATCTAAGGCTTGACTAGTGTTATTTTTAATTTGCATGAGAAACTCCTTTTGTTTATATTAAATTATACATTTCTTAATATTAAATTAATATTATTTTTTAAATATAATTAAGCATAATATATCAAAAGTAAATCTTAACCGATTTTTAGCTATATTAGTACTTAAACTAACAAAAATAAATCTTAATAATATAAAGAAGAAAAAAATATATGGCTTTAATAGACCTTCAGAACATGTCTATTAATCTATTCTTCTAAAGCCTAATATATCGACCTTATAGCTTCAAATGTTTATTATTTTAAATGCCTATTTTCAAGATAGGTGATTTTTTGTATCACTTTAGTGACACAATTCTTATAATTTATTTTTATCACTAAAAAAAGGGATAAAAATGAAATACTACTACTTTAAAGAAAATGGCTTCTACTTTAGAAAACGAATCAATCATGGATATTTAATTGACAAACCAAATGGTATGAATTTTAGAATATCTATAAAAAAAATAGCTAAACAATTCTATGTTATTTTACAAAACAACACTCAAGAATTAAATAATTTTACAACTTACATTAATAAAAGGCTTGATATACTTCTGCGACATAAAAAAGGGGAATTAATGGTTGAAGATATAATGAGTTACATTTATAATATTTGTGAAGAATATAAAAAAACAGCAATAATTGAAAACTCTTCTTTAGAAATGAAAAGAATTGAAGCACTAAGCTATATTAATGAAAATGGTGTTCAAAATGGTTACTCTATTCAAGCTATTACAAGAAAATACAAACAAATTGTTGATCAATACGAAAATTTAGACAATACAGAAAAAACAATTGAACTAGGTAATGAAATTTTAAAAAGAAGTAATATCACAAGAGAACAATTATTAGAAGTAAAACATTCTGAAATGGTTATTTTTCACGAAATGCTTATTAAAGCAGAGAAAGCTGTTTTAGAGAATGATATAAAACTTTACATTTCACGAAATTATGCACAATTTAATTCACTTGTTTTAAATCCTACTGAATCACTTGAATCACAAATTAATCAAGCCTACTATGAATATTTAGATTTAGTAAGATTAAATCCAATTCAAGTTGATTATTTAAAATTTATTAGAGATAAAAAATTCACACCCGTTGCTACAAAAGTTGAAGAAGCATTAAATATTGAAGATATTTTAAAATTAGTTAGAGAACAAACTTTCACAGAAAAAGAAAATGTTCAATATGATATAGAAATTCTTATACATAAATTTTTAGATCTAAAAAAATACAAAGAAAAAAAACATAAAGAAGCTTATAGAGCTTTACAATATTTTAAATCTTTTTGCTTTTGTAAAAATAAAAAATTTGAAGAACTTACAGTTGACGATTTTATTGAATTAGAAGACCTTTTAATTAACTTACCACCTAAAACAAAAGCTGAAGAGTTTAATAATTTATCTATCTATGAATTAGTTGATAAAAGAAAAAGAGAAAACCTTGTAAAGGTTGCAAATAATACTGTTAATTTTATAGAAAGCTACATTAAACAATTTTGGACTTATTTATGCAAGAAACATAAAAATCTAAAATTAGATATAGACTTAAAAGATAATTTATACTGTAAAAGTGCAGCTAAGATTATGAAAGAAGAAGACGACGAGCAAGACCCAATTTTAAGAGCTTTTAAAACTGAAGAGATAAATAAATTTATTGAAGTTGCTTATAATGATAAAGATTTAAAAAGAACACTTTTAAATTCACCAAGAAATTTCTATTTATTTGTTTTGAGCTATTTATGTGGGTTAAGACAAGAAGAAGGACTTTTATTATCAATGAATGATATTAAAGTACAGACAAAGGACAATAAAAAATATTACTATTTATATTTAAACGAAAATGAAAAATTTCAACATTTAAAAAATAAAAATGCACATAGAAATATTCCTATTACAGATTTAATGATTGATTTAGGATTCCTAAATTATATTGATATAAGACATAAAAAAGGTGCTGAAACACTTTTTGATTTCCCAAAATCAGGAGGAACAGCGGCGAGAACTTTCTTTTCAAGACACTTTGTTAAGTTATTCCCTGAACAAGCTGATACAAGAGAAAATAGAAATAATAGAATATTAGATAACTACATACAATTTAGAAGTTTTAGAAAAAACTTTGCAGAATTACTATTTAGTGAAACAAGAAATAATTATGATACAACTGAAAATAAACATAGAATAATGGGACATGATAACAATACAAAAGGGTTATACATGGGTAGAGCTGAACCTTTACAGGTTTATCATATTTTAAATGATATTGATTATAGTCATATTAATTTTGAACCATTAAAAGAAAATATAAAAGACTATTTTAAAACAATTAAAACAGATTTAAAATGGTTAAAAGAAGAAGTTGAAGAATGGAAAATTAAAAGTAAAGTTAAGCCTAAAATGGGGAGAAAAATTTGATTACACTTACGCAAAAAGAACTTAAATTATTAAACCAATATTACAATTTAAAACTTGAAACACTTAATGAGTCTGATTATGTAGAGCTAAAAGTTCTACACAATCAGGACGAATTAGAAACAATATTGAATAGCATGATAAAAGAAGTACAAGAAGTATCAAATTTTATTAATATCTTTAAAGCTTTTTATTCTAAATACTTAACTTTCGATAATCTAAATCAAGATTTATTAGAAAAGATAAAACCTCTTTTATAAGAGTTTTATTCTTGTCCTACCCTAAAATATAATACTTATCTTTCCTAGTTTTTTAATAATTTTTATAAATATTTAATACTATTCTGATACCATTTGAGCCTTAAAAAATTGATATTAAAGTTAAACAATATTTTTATTTATAAATTTAAAAAGGATAAATAGTATGAATGAAGACGAATTAGAAAAAAGAAGAAAAATATCTAATGAATTAATTAAAATATTTAAACCATTAGTAAAAGAAACTGTTTATGAAAATTATATTGAAGTTATTATGGAAGCAGATTATGAATTAAAAAATAATTCATACGCTGTTTTAGAATTTGAAAAAATGTTAAAAGAAGAAAATAAAAAACCAGAAAAAATTTTACCTATTATTAAAGAATTAATATACAATTCAATAAAACTAAATAGTTTAGAAGATTTTTTTAAATTAACAAAATTTTCAGATAAATATGAAATTATTAAAGACATAAAAATAAGACCAAGAGATAAATTAATAGATTCTTCATTAAAATATTCACAAAGACTTTATCCTGATAATATTGCTGAAAAAATAGAAAATTGTTTCAATTCTTATATAAAAATTGCTGTATCTTTAGATAAAGAAATTAAAGAATATTATGAAAGATATTTATTTCTTAAAAATTTAGATCTATATATAAAAAAGGGTAAACATGGTGATCAATTAAGACAATTATGTACTTCTGATATAAAAACAAGGGGTAAATTTAATGATAATAAATCACCATTAACTTATTTTAAAGAAAATTTATTAAATGAAAATGAAAATGAATTTTTACATTCAATGACTGAAAAAATAGAATCTTTTAAAATAGAATCACACAAACAAAGTCTTTATTCACTAGATAATAGAGATTTTAATTTTGAGAATTTAGCAAAAAATGAAGATAGAGTTATTTATCAATTTACTATATCAAGTGAGACACCTAAAAAATATTTTTTAGATAGAGATAAATTAATATACGCTAAATATAATCCAATAGAAGACAGATATTTTCATAATTTTACAGACTTTTTTATACAATTTACTATTAATAAAACAGAAGATATAAATCTTAAAATTGGTGATAAAGTATTGGTTTTTTCACATTATAATAACTTTGTAAAAGCAAATACTTTTTTAGATAAATATAGTAACTATATTGAAGATAATAAGAAAATTAATTTATGTAAAAAAAAAGATATTGAAAAAATTAGGGATTATTTTTTACAAGTATTGAGTAAAAAAATTAGTAATAACTTTGAAACTTTAAATGAAGAAAGAGAACTTAAAATTAAAGAATTAGAAGAACAATATTATGCTATAACAATGCCAACTCATGAAGATTTATTAGTATTTTGTAAATATCATAATAATAGTAAAAATATTGAAGAATTTTTAAAAATTAAAGAAAGAGAAGTTATAGGATCTAAACTAAGAGAGCTTAGAGAACTTCAAAATAATACAGCTCAAATGTTGAAAGTAGCAAATAAATTTACCTTATTAAATACTTCTTTAAATAAAAAACAAAAAGAAGGAGCAGAAGCAATTTTTAATAAGTATTACAATGAAGAATTAAAAAGAATTGATTTTGATTTTGATTCTACTTTTAATTTAGATTTAAATAAAAGTACAGAAGAAATACATAAAGAAGAAAAAGAAAATAACCAAAAAATAGCAATTTTAAAAACAACTTGTGTTAAATCAGATTTTGATTTTTCATAAAAATCATTAAATTTTATATACAATTAACTTCGTACCCATTTTTCTAAAGCATTATCACCAGAATTAGATTCTGGTTTTTGCTTTTTAATTTTAATCCTAATCCTAAAATCCAAACTATTTACAGATTTTCCAATCTTATTTTCTTCATATTCAATTTTTTGTTCTGTATTTCGATTTATTTCATTCATGGAAAAATCAAGAACCCTAGATTTAAAATTACTATAAAGTTTTTGAAGAGAATTTGGAGTTGATAAAATTTTATGAAGTTTAATTAAATCATATTTACATTTTTGCATTTTCTTATATTGTGCTAGTAAAAGATAAAATCGTTTTGAGTAATATCCATTAAGATTTAAAATAGAATCTAATTTAGCTAATACAAAATTACTTTCAAGATTTAGTAAATATGGTTTTAATTGCTCATTTAATTTTACCTCTAAAATTCCATTTGAAGATTCAAAGTTAAAAATCTCAAACCATTTTATAGATTCACTTGAAATATCCAAAGTTGCACTTTCTAATTCTTTAACAGATTTTTTAAAGCTATCACGATTTAATTTTCTATTGATTCTTTTTTCAATTGTACTAATATTCAATTTATAAAATTTATATTCTGTATCGTATTTTTCTATTTGAGCTAATATCACACAAATTAAATCTAAAGACATTGCACTTAAATTAAATATTGCTTCATTTATTTCATGTGAAATTCTAATATCATTGCTTGTATTTAGAGAAGATTCATAATCCATTTTATACCTCTTATTTTTAGATTTTTCATTTTGTAAAAATAGTAATACTTAAATACTAAATGTAATAATATCACTACTAAATGTAATATTACAAATACAATAAGTAATATTATAAATACGATATGTAATATTATTTTTCTACAAGAACTATATCAAAGGCTCTTGAGATAGTCTTAAAGCTTTAAAAGCTTATATTAAAGCTATTAAATATTCCTTATCTTTTTTTGAAGATTTATTTTATCTTTTTTTTAGGGATAAATCCCTCTTGAGCTAAAGCTCAATTCACCCTGCCTTAATGATTAAAAGTTGATTATCTTTTAATCTAATATTTCTTGTAATCAATATATTCATGAACAAAAATAGAAATGGAAGATAAAGTAAAGTGATAATGAGGAAGAATGAAGAGGTAGGAAAACAAGTAAGATATATTTATTGCACAGATAAGAGCTATTAGTTTATTCACAGCAAAAGCTGTAATAATCTATATCTCACCCTAGAAGGGAACCATTTTTTTCTCTTATTTTCCTATTACAAGATTAATTTCCAAATATTTATTATAATACCATTCAAGCTTGAAAGCCTATATATTCGGGCTTTTGATATATTAGAAAAACTATTAAGGAGGTAATTATGATAAAAAAACAAGTAAAAAGCTACACACTAAGTGAAGAAGCCATTCAAAGTATTGAAGCCTATTCAGCACATTCTGGAAATTCACTTTCTCAAAGTGCAGAAACTTTAATATTAAGAGGATTAGAGAATACTTTTTTAGCTGAACAATTAGCTGATAGAGTAAATCTTAACATGAAAAAGATAGTTGATACAAATAACAAGAATATTGATAGGCTAATAGCCATTCTAATAGGTCAAACTAGAACAATCGGCAAACTATACGGAATAATAGTTACAGAGTCTGTAAGACGAGGAATCATTAATCAAAATGAACTAGACCAAGTTTTTGGAAGCGGAATAAAAAAAGCTATGGCAGATTTAAAAGTTGGTGAAAAGGATTATGAATGATTTTTTAAAAGCATTAATAGAAGAAGAAAAACTTCTAAAAAAACTAAAACAATTAAAAAAGAAATCTAATAACTCTTCTTTTATAAATATTCCTCATTTTCAAGATTCAAAAACTTTAGATTCAGATTTTAAAATTAATTGGAATGATAACAATTATTCAAAGAAAAAGAAAAATCAATCAGAATCAAAAACAGCTCCTAGTTCAGAAGTAAAAGTTGCAACTCCAAAAAGTAGTAATGAAAATTTCAATAAGAATCATACTTCAAAAATTTCAAGTAGTAGTTCCCATGGTGGAGGAGTTATTTCATTTTATGGAGGAGCTTCTTCAAAATTTAATTCTAAAGGTGGAGTTGTAGTTAATAAACAATCAATCATTGTTAAAACAAATTTTGAAATGGCAGGAAGATTAAATAAAAGTGGTAAACGCCCTACTTCAAAAGAAGTTGGAACTCATGCGTCAGCTTCATTAAATTATATGGATAATCATGGAAGTAAAGATTTAGAAAATGATAGCTCATTATCAAATACTTATCATGAAAATGGTGAGAGAATGACAAAAGAAGAGTTCAAAGAGCTAGATAAAGATTTAAAAGAAGATACTCAAGCTTTTAGAAGAATCATAATAGACGCAGGGCAAAAAGAGTTCAATAGAGAAGATTTAAATAAGTTGGTTCGTGAAAGTATGCAAGATTTTAAAGAACAAAATGGAAAAGATTTTGAATTTAAATTTGCAATTCACACAGACACAGAACAAATCCATGCTCATATTACAGCTTACGGAAATAATGCTGATATTAATTTTACAAAAGAGCATTTACAAAGTTTTAAAGAAATTGTTGGTGAAAAATCAGAAGAGATTTTACTTGATAAACAACTAGAACAAGACAGAGAATTAACTTTAAATCAATTAATAGACAAACAAATCGACGGAGTATTAGATAATAAGTTTGAAAATACAGCAACACAAGAAGAAGATTTAAACAAAGGATTAACATTATAAATTAAGAGGTAACCAACAATGACTTATTTACAACAAATTAACAACACTTTAAAGGAATATATAAAAATTCCTTTATCAATTTTTTACAAAAGCATTTTAGCTTTTACTGTAATACTATTTATTGCTATTTGGGTTTTAACTATTCCCTCTTTTTCAAAATTGGCTTCAATGATAATTTTAGAAATCATATTTATTTTTACAGGCTTACTTTTTTATGGAAATTATAAAGAGGAAAAAATCTCAAAAGATTTAGAAGAGTATAAAAAATTTGAATCACAAATTATGAAATCAAATGATTTAAAGAATGAAGAATATAGCGAAATTATTGGAGAAATTGAACCATTAAAAATTGATACACCTACAAAAGAAAATCTAACGAATAAAAATTTTATAGCATGAGGTAAAAGATATGTCACTAATAGAAATAAAAAGAAATTTACGAACTGCTTCAATAGTTTCAGGTTTTATAGCTTTTGCAATTGGATTATTAATAACTCAAGGAAAAGTTTCAATTCCATTTTTTAATTTTGCTTATTTTATGCCAAATAAAATTGAGGGTGTTGGAGCATGGTTATATGAAGATACTATAAAAGGATTTTTAGTACCTAACTTTTCAGCTTTTTTAACATATTTTTTACCTATTTGGATTTTAGTTTTAGTTTATCTATTTAAATTTAAAAAAGAAGAGGAAGAAGTTTTTAAAAGAGGTTCTAAAATTCAATCTTCAAAAGAAGTAATTAAAGCAATTTATAAATACATTAAAAAATCAAAGGATACTCATAGATTAGAATTAGGAGTTGAAAGGCTTCCAATGCCTGAAAATCAGCTAGTTAAAAATACTTTATTAGTTGCAATGCCAGGGGCTGGGAAAACTCAAGCACTTTATTCATTCTTAATGGGAAATGTGAATAGTAAAGGTAAGAAATTAACAAATGGATTATCAGATTTTATAGAAACACTTATTTGTTACGAAAGAAAGGGTTCAGATTTTATAAATCCACTTTATAGAAGAGGAATAGATTATCTATTTGACCCACGAGATATGGATACTATTAAATGGAATATATTTCAAGATATGCTAAATAATGATAATAGTATTAATGAAGATATGGTGGATTTTTTTGTAAATTCTGTTGCACCTGTTAATAAAGAATCAAAATCAGCTCACTTTGAGGAACAAGCTCAAAGTGTTATTAAGGCTTTATTTCTTGCAATTGCAGGTTCAAATAATGCTAATAATCAAGCTTTAATAGATTTTTTAAGAGAAAATCCAACTCCAAAAGCTTTAAGAGAAGCACTTATTACAAATGAAACAGTAATACTTTATGGAGTTGATAATCAAGTTATTGGAGCTTTAACAGTTGATAAGAATGGAGATTTAGATAATCAAGCGACAAGCGTTTATGCAACTTGTAATAAAATTTTTAAGGCTCTAAGTCATAGGGCTTTTTATTATGAAGAGGGGAATTTTAGTGTTAGAAGTTTTATAAAAAACCTTGAAGATAAAAACAATAACATTAGGCTTTTTATTGTAAATACAGCAGAAACTTCAGGTAGTTACAACAGCTATTTTATACTATTCTTTTCACTATTATTTAAACATATTCTTTCACTTCAGAATTCTAAAAAAAGAAGAATACATTTAATTTTAGACGAGCTAATGAGTTTAAACTCAAAATATTTAATAAATGAATTAGTATCAACATTAAGTGAAAGCAGAAGCAAGGGTTTAAATGCCATGATAAGTTTTCAAGGATTAACTCAAGTTGCTGAAATTGTTGGTGAGCATGTCATGAAAAGTTTGTTTCAAATGTGTGGAACAAAAATAGTTTTACAATATAGTGAACCTTTTGGGCAAAAAATCTTGACACAATTTCTAGGGGAAAAAGAAGTTGAAAGAAAAAAATTTGGAATCAATAAAACAGGTGAAATTTCTCAAGATAGAATTAGTGAAAATGAGGAGGAAAAGCTTAAAAAAGTTGTTTTAGAATCGGAATTTTCAAACCTTGAACCACTTGAGGGGTTTATTAAGATTGGGAATTTTCCAGTAACTAAAATTCATTTTGGGTATCAAGAGCCTGACTCTATTTGTATTCCTTTGATTCGGAGGGAGTTACCGTTTTTCAAAGGTATTGATAGAGAGGAGAAAGCCATAAATGGAGAGTTTATGGCATAGGAATTATTAATTCTTACATTATAATATTTCAGAATGTAATATTTTTTTATACTTTTAAATAATTTATGTATAATAAATTAATTGGTGTAAGGAAGATACTTGAATAAAATAAAGATAAATAAAAAAGAGATTGATAGTTTAGATTCTAAGTTAAATAAATTATATGAAAATGATATAACTTTAAATTGTGTAAAGCAATATGAGGAAGATAGAAAAAAACTTTTAGCTCTTAATTCTGGAGATACCATATCTTCAGAATTAGAAAATTTAAAAAAATCTTTATCAAATATCAATATAAAAAATGCTTTTCCTAGTAATGAAGCTTATATAAAATATTCTGAATCTATTTTAAATACTGTTGATACTTGTGATTATGATACTCTTCAAGAACTTATTAGTGAACCATTTAGACCTCATTTAAGAAATGAATATAAACAAGTATTAAAAGCAATAGAAATATTTTTAGATAGTTCAAAGAAAGTAATAAATTTAGCTTTATCAGAACAGTCATACTATGATAAATTAAATGAAAGCATAGAAAAATATCAAACAGATAAACTGGAAGCTTCTCAAGGTTTATTAGCTCTAGCTTCAGAAATTAATTCCGATTTATTTAAAACAAAATTGGATTTAGGTTTAGCTTACGGTGATTTAGCAACTTCAGCAACTTCAGCAACTTCAGCAAGGTTAGGAAAAACATTTGAAAAACTAGCAGGAAATCTTCCAAAATTTGATTTAGAAAAAGATTCTTTATCTAAGATAGCAGGACTTGGAAAGTTGGATTTAGGTTTAGCTTACGGCGATTTAGCAACTTCAGCAACTTCAGCAA
>Ga0172377_10000656_pt1 | contig 33236 bp, 33 predicted proteins | sample Pumphouse3metaG_FD_119749 | JGI IMG/M metagenome (GOLD analysis project Ga0172377, IMG submission 119749) | Leachate microbial communities from a municipal landfill in Southern Ontario, Canada - Pumphouse #3 metaG | ecosystem: Engineered > Solid waste > Landfill > Unclassified | place: Canada... | reverse complement strand
TTTTTAATTCACTTGCTACTATTCTTTGGGCTTGTATTGTTGGATATTTGAGTTTTACAGCTGGAGAATATATTCTTAGTTTAGGTGATGATTTTAAATATATTGGTTTAGGAATTATTCTTGTGATTTTCTTATTAATATCTTATTTTTTCAAAAAGATAGAAAAAAAATAAGAGTTACATAAAAGTACTTTATAGTTTTAGATATAATATATAAAAAACTATAAAGGCTTTCCCATTTTAATCGAAAATTTTTCACAATTAAATCTTCCAAAAGATTTTTTAACAAACTTAGACTCTCTAGGTTACACAAAATTAACAGCAATCCAACAAAAAAGTTTACCTTTAAGTTTAAATAATAGTGATTTAATAGCTCAAGCAAAAACAGGTTCTGGAAAAACTGTGGCTTTTTGTATTCCAATAATAAATAAATTAAATATTAAAAATTTTAGAATCCAATCTTTGATTATCGCTCCAACAAGAGAGTTGGCAAATCAAATAGCTTTGGAAATTAGAAAACTTTCACGACATATTCATAATCTAAAAGTTCTTACACTTTGTGGTGGAACTCCATTTAAACCTCAAGTTTTATCTTTAAGTCACGAAGCACATATAATTGTTGCAACTCCAGGAAGAATTTTAAAACATATTGAACAAAACAATATAAATCTAGAAAATATAACTACATTAGTTTTAGATGAAGCAGATAAAATGCTTGATATGGGATTTTATGATGATATTATGGAAATTATTGATACTTTGCCAAAGAATAGACAAACACTTCTTTTTTCAGCCACTTTTGAGAAAAATATAGAAAAACTAGCTTCAAATGTATTGAAAAATCCAACTATTGTAAAAGTTGAAAATGAAGAAAAAGTTCATATAAAACAAAAATTCTATGAAGTTAAAGAAGAGAATAAAACAGCGTTAATTCCCGCAATTATTTCATCAAATAAAGCAAAATCAATTTTGATTTTTTGTAATATGAAAATAAAATGCGACCAATTAGCAGATGATTTATATGCTTTAGGTTTAGATGTTTTAACATTACATTCTGATTTAGAACAAAAACAAAGAGACGAAACAATTATTTTATTTTCAAATAAATCTTATCCAATTTTAATAGCAACAGATGTAGCTTCAAGAGGTTTACACATCGATGATGTGGATTTAGTTATAAATTATGATTTATCTTTAGATGAAAAAGTTCATACTCATCGTATTGGAAGAACTGCCCGGGCTGGAAAAGGTGGAATGGCAGTTTCTTTATATACCTCAAATGATTTTGATAGGGTTGAACTTATAAAAGATACTTTTAGTGATATAGAAGATGAAAGTATTGATAAAATCGAAGATGATTTATCATACAAAATTGATTCGCAATTAAGAACTATTTTTATAAATGGTGGAAAAAAACAAAAATTAAGAGCTGGAGATATTCTGGGTGCAATGACAGCTGGAATTGGTTTAGATAAAAGTGATATAGGGAAAATTGATATTTTAGATTTTGCTTCTTATGTTGCAATTAATAAAGAAAAAACTTCTTTTGTTTTAGAAAAGCTATCAAAAGAGAAGATTAAAGGTAAATATTATAGAATCTATGAAAAGTGATAAATTAAAAAAGGAGATATCTATTGTTTAAAAATACATTATTTCTTAAAATAATTTTAATATTTACTTTACCAGCATTGGGTATTTTATATTTTAGTTCTGTATTAGTTTATGAAAAAATACAATCATTTAATGAAGTTGATGGAATTAACCATAACTTAACATATTTAATTAATACAGAAAAATTAATTAATTCGCTACAAGAAGAAAGAGAACTAAGTGTATTATTGCTTTTAGAAAAAAGTGAAAAATCTTCTTTACAAAAAAGTAGAGAATTATCTACAAAAAATTATGATGAGTTAGAAAAAACTTTGAAAAATCTAAATCAAAATTTAGATAATAAAGTTATTCAATTAAAATCTGAAATAAATAAATTAGAATTATTTAGAGCAAGAATTGACAATTCAGATGCAACTTTGGATGAAATTTTTGAAGAGTATAATCAATTTGATAAAGTATTATTAGATTCATTATTCTTATTAAAACCAATAAAATTGGCTTTTGACTTTAACAATGAATTTAGAAATATAGTACACTTTTTAAGTTTTAGAGAATCTATATGTATTGAAAAAACGATGGTTGATGCATATTTTATAAATACTAAAATAAATGACAAACTTTATATTATGCTTATGAAAAATTATTCATTATTAGAAATTAATAAAGATATATTTTTAAATAATGCAAATCTAGAAATAGTTCAAAGATATAATTCAAAACTTAATGAAGAGTATTATAATAAGATATTTATCATAAGAAATGGAATTAAAAATAAGAATTTTTCACATCTTGAATTGACTTCTGAAGAGTGGGAAAAAATATCTGCTGAAAATTTAGAAACATTAAATAATATTTATAAAAATTTAATTTATTCAGCTGGAAAACATATAACAAAGTTTGAAGATGATGCTTTGTTAGAAAAAAGAAAAAGTCTTATTTTTCTATTTGTTTCTTTTGCGACTTTGATTAGTTTATTATTTGTGTTAAGAAATATTATTTTTAATGAACAAAAAAGTTTTTATAAAGTTCAAAAACATAAAGAAGTTTATGAGTTATTAAATAAAGCAAATAAGTTTTTATTAAAAATTGATGATAGAAAACTATTGTTTTCAAATATTTGTGAACTTCTTTCTCAAACCGATAAAATTCAATTCTCTTTTATTTATGATTTGTTATCTAAAGAAATAATTGCGCAAGAGGGAGAATTAAAGCAAAAACTATTAACTCAAAGTCATTATTATAGTGATAAAAATAAAGATAATATTATTTCTAAAACTATTAAATGGGAAACAAATATTATTGCTAATGATTTTTTAGAAAAAAATATTTCTATTTTTTATGATAAAGCAAAAATATTAGATATCAAATCAATGGCATGTTTTCCAATAAAAAAATTTAATAAAGTTATTGGAACTTTAGCTATTTATTCAAAAGAATTAAATTTCTTTGATCAAGAAGTGGAAATTTTATTTGATAAATTAATTAGTGATGTAACTCACTGCTTAGAAAAAATTGACTATGAGCAAATTAGATTAAAACAAGAAGATGAATTAAGGTTATCTTCTTATGCTTTTGAATCAAGTGAACCAATGATTATCACAGATGCTGATGGAAATATTATAAAAGTTAATCAAGCTTTTTGTAATACAATGGGTTATACAAAAGATGAAATAATAGGCAGAAATCCAAGAATTTTCAAATCAGTTCATCAAGATAAAGAATTTGCTGATGCCTTATGGAATGAACTTAAAGTTAAAGGATTTTGGAGTGGAGAAGTTTATAATAAAAAAGCAAATGAAAAAATCATCCCTTTAAGAAGCACCATAACAGCAATAAAAGATAAAAGTGGAAGAATTACTTACTTTTTAGGTCAATACATAGATATTGGGGAACAAAAAGATAAAGAAAAAGTTTTAGAATATCAAGCAACTCATGATAATTTGACAGGTCTTCCAAATAGATTATTACTTCTTGATAGGATTGAAAGAGCAATTACAAAAGTTGTAAGACATAAGATTGTTGGTGGATTAATATTCATAGATCTAGATAATTTCAAAGAAGTAAATGATACTTTAGGACATGATATTGGAGATTCTTTACTTATTATGGTTGCTAAAAAAATTAAAGAAGTAATAAGAGATGAAGATACGATTGCTCGAATTGGTGGAGATGAATTTATAGTTTTACTTGATAATGTTGGAAATAATAAATCAGATGCAAAAATAAATATTAATAATCTTGCTGAAAAAATAAAAGATACTTTAAATGCAATCACTCATATTGAAGGAAATATAAATGTATCAACTCCAAGTATTGGAATTACGCTTTTTAGTGATTCAAGTGTTAGTGTAAAAGATATTATTAAACAAGCAGATACGGCAATGTATGCGGCTAAAAAACAAGGAAAAAACTCAATAGAATTTTTTGATTAAGGAAGTGATTAAATCTTTATGCTAAAATTGCGCCCCATAAAAAATTATTAAGGATTATTATGAAAAGTGCAACAGCAAGACATTTATTAGTTGATAGTGAAGAGTTATGTTTAGATTTAAAAAATAGAATATCATCTGGTGAAAAATTTGAAGATATAGCAAAAGAATATTCTTCATGTCCATCTGGTTCAAATGGTGGAGATTTAGGTAACTTCTTTCAAGGACAAATGGTTCCTGAATTTGATGCTGTAGTATTTAATGAAGCTATAAATGTAGTTCATGGTCCAGTTAAAACAGATTTTGGTTTTCATTTATTAGAAACAACTTCAAGAAGAGATTAATTTCTCTTCTACTTCTTCATCCCATAAAATAGAAACTCCATACTCTTTATCTGTAATTACATATTTAAAATATTCACTTGTTCCTCGTCGTCCATGAAGTCTAACAATTACTTGTTCTTCTTCTAATAATGTTTTCATTTCATATTTTGAGAAACTTCTTTTGTTCCATCGTAAAAATACATTTGAATATACTCTAAAAGTACAAGTAGAATCAGATGTAAAAACAAATTGTTCACTATCATCGTACTCTTTTTTTGCATTTTCACAAGAATAAAGAGTCACTTTTTTACCGTTTGCTGTACTTTTAATAGCGTGAACATTACCTTTACAATATGGACATTTTCCTAATATCATATTTTAAACTCCAAATATTTAATAAATGAATTTTACTTAAAATATAAAAGAAGTCTCAAAAATCTTACAATTTGTTATATCTTTTTATTTTATGGAGCTAATCTTGAAATACTCCACGAATTATCATTTTGAAGTTCATAAACAAATCTATCATGAAGTCTATCTTGTCCACCTTGCCAAAACTCTATTTTTGTGGGTTTAATTATATATCCACCCCAAAAATCAGGGAAAGGAACTTCTCCTTTTACAAATTTTCTTCTTATTTCATCAAACTTTTGCTCAAGCAAACTTCTTGAGCTAATTATTTGACTTTGGTGCGAAACCCAAGCGCCTATTTGGCTACCTTTGGGACGTGAAAGAAAATATTTTAGTGATTCAGTTGTTGAAATTTTTTCTATATTTCCTTCAATTTTTACTTGTCGCTCTAAATCAAGCCAAGCAAAAAGTGCAGCTGCTTTTGGATTTTCATCAATTTGAGATGCTTTTTTACTTTTATAGTTTGTAAAAAATACAAAACCTTTTTCATCAAAGATTTTAAGAAGTACAGTTCTAATACTTGGCATCATATCAGCTCCAACAGTGGCTAGTGAAAAAGCATTTGGTTCTGTTAGTTTTGCATCCATTGCTTGGTTAAACCATTTTTCAAACTCTAAAAAAGGGTTTGGATTTAAATCTTTTATATCTAAACCTCTAGTTGTATACTTGGCTCTTAAGCTTGTTAAATCCAAAACTTATCCTTTAAATTAGTATTTTTTATTTTAGCAAAATAAGGATTCGTTTCATTCCCCAAAAATGTTAAATAATATATTTCTTAGTTCTGTTTTCATCTCTTGAGTTAAATATTTTTTAGTTGAATATAAATAAAAAGGAACTGTATTTCTCATTGAGTGTTTTAATCTTTTTCTCAAAGTTGATATTTCATCAATATTAATAAGTTCTTCTCCATCATATAAATAAAACTCTTTAGCAATTCCCAGTTTAAATGAAACTATTTGATATGAGAAAAATAGTTCATCAACTGTTCCCTCATGTTTTTTTATAAATTCATCCAAAGCTGTTTGAAGTTTTTTTAAATTAATCGTTGAAATATATCCAAAACTCTCTCTAAATTTATATCTCTCAACAGTTGTAAAATCAAGAACTTTATAGAACTCATTTAGATTTTTCCATGGACTTCTAAATCTTCTTTTTCCAAATAAAACTTCTTCAAAACAGTACATATATTTTATATCTTCTTGGGTTTGTACTTCTTTATCTTTTATCTCGAAATATTTAGTTTTAAATAGGGAAATTAGCCAGTTTTCATCAAGCATTGAAATAATATCAAGCTCTTTTGTTTTATCTTGATTTTTAAAATTCCATAACATAGAGATATTATTTGAAATTTTTTCATTTATATCACCAGATTCAAAATATTTATCAGATAAATATTGAACTACATTTTCAAGTAAAGTATCTGTTTTTGCAATTCCATGATTAAAAATTACTTTTTTATATAGGTTAAATCTCATTTCAAGCATATGTTCAATGTCAATTAAACTCATATCAAAAAAACTCAGATAAAACTTTTCATCTTTTTCAACTAAAATAGCTTGTTTAGTGATTCGGATATGATCATTTGGACCTGTTATATAACCACTTGCTAACATATCACGGTTTATATAATCAAGCCTATCAGCATCAACTGTACTATCAATGAAATTATGTAAAACTTTAAAGTCAAAACCTTCAAAATTTTGCTCTTCTAAAATCAAAATTGATAATCTTTTGATTAGTTTTAAATACTCTTTTTCATGGGTTTTTACGAGTAGTTCTTCCAGTTCATAATCAAAAAGTAGTTTTAAAAGATTTTCCCCAATAGCTTCGTGTAAAACTTCTTTACTATTATTTGTAATCTCTTCATAATTGTTTTTAAATCTAAGTTCTTTTTCACAAAGAATCTCTAAATTTAACTCTTTTTGTTTTATTTTGTTATAAACTTTTTTTAGGGCATATTCAACTTGGTGTGAAAATGGCAGATGTCCAACATCGTGAAGTAGGGCAACTATTCGTAAAGTTTGTAAAAAAATAGTATAAGTTGCTCTTTGAGCTTTTGATTTTGTGGGAATTGTAAATTGATATAAAGCTTTATTATCAAAATATTCCATATCATCAATACTTACTTTTAGATTTTCTTCTTTTATGATAAAAACTATCACTTTTTTCAAACTTGATAAAAAATCATTTTTTGTTCTTTTATCGGCATTCAAAAGGGCATTCTTAAACATAAATGAGGCTAAATGCATGGTTCCTAAGCTATGAATAAATCTTTTTGTTGTAATTGATGGATATGAAAAATATGCCAATGCATTTTGTGTTATAAATTGTAATCTATTTACTATTTTTGTTTGAAGAATTTTATCTTCAAGTTTTGTGTACTCTATGTGATTATATATAGTGTCATTTATAAGTCTATTTTGGATGAGATATTCCTTGTTTATTTTCTTTCATATTATATTTTGCTTCAAGTGAGTTATTGCTTAATTAAAAAGTATATATAAATTAATTTTCATTTAATTACAAGTAGTATATTATACTAATAACTATTATCAAAAAGAGGAAATTATGGAAGATTATTTTATATATGCAATTGTGTTATTCGCTGCTTTTTATTTAATTAAAAAAACTTTTGGAAAAAATTCTGGTTGTGGTTGTTCTGGTGAAAGCAAATGTTCTAAGAAATAGAATTATTAGTTCTATTTCTTATTTTAACTCAATCTTTTCTATTTTCAAAAATTCTCTCTGTAAATTGGGCAAACTTACCACGAACTGCTTTCTCAAGCTCTATTGCAAACATTTTAAGTTCAGGATGGAACTCATTTGTTTGTTTTAAAAGAGTTGTTAAACCGTTGTTATATTTATTTAAATATAAATTATCAATTTGTCTATTTGAACCAATTACAATTGCCATACAACTTTCATCAAGTCTTGAAAGTATCAACTGTGTTGTTTTTTCACTAGAATTTTGCCATTCGTCCATTATCACAATTGAAGCTGATAAGGTTCTTCCTCTAGCTTCTCCTGGCCATAAAGTTTCTATACAATATTTTGATCTTAATTCATCTATTTTTGATTCAATTGATTCTTTATTTTCTTTATTTTCACTTTTTTTAAGATGTTTTTTTGCAATAAATTCCAAGGTATCCATAAGTGCCATATTATAAATTCTAAACTTCTCATCATTTCCTGATAAATATCCAATATCTGCACCTTTATCAAGGGATTCTATTGAGTTTCTAACATAAACAATTTTGTCATATAATCCTAAATCTATAAGTCTCATGGAACTCACAACTGACATCAAAGTTTTTCCACTTCCTGCTTTTGCATCAATTACAAGTAAATCATACATATTTGACAAAATTGCTTTTGTGAATAGTTTTTGTTTTAGATTTACAGGTTTTACATTTAACGTTTTAAAATCATTCTCTTTTAATGTATCAATTTTTTTATCATGAATAATTGCATACTCAATATTTCCATCGGCACTTTCAAAACTATAAGCAAAATTTTCAGGCTCATAATTTTCATCTACCAAAGTTATATCTTTATTTTCTAAACTATTAAATAATGATGAATCAAATTCTATATTTTTTACAAAATTAAATTTTGGAACAGTTGATTTATCATCATGAAGAGTTTCTGTTTTTATACTTTTAAAAAGTGCAAAGGTTCTTGCGTAAACATCCAAAGATAAAAAGATTGTTTGGCAACCTTTGTAATATTCTTGGGCTATTGAGGCGACTTCTATTATTCTTTTATCATTTGATTCAGAAATGTGAATTTGCTCAATTACAGTGTCATATTTATCTTTTGAGATAATGTCAATATTTATCTCTTCATTAAAAAGTTTCACAACTTTAAAGCCAAGTTTATAATCAACCTCTTTTATTTTCATCTTTGCTAATAGTCTTGCAAACTCTCTTGAATAATACCCAAGTTCATTAACTAACTTCTTTTTATCCTCTAATTCAAGAAGTACAGTTTCAGGCACTACAATATGGTTAGTTTTATTGTCGGAAATTTTGTAGAGATTTTGAAGATTTTGTAAGATGATGTTTGTGTCAAGGACATATACTTTTTCTTTCATATGAAATAATTGCATAAAATAATTACAGTTTAGAAACAATTTTGTATAAAAAATAACTAATTTTATTGGAATATAAAACTTAGTAACTTTATGTTAAAATAATCAAAAGGAAATTGTTTGAACATTTCTCTATTTATATCTATCTCTTTTATTTTTTTAGTTGCTTATTTAGTCTATTTTTTTCAAAGAAAAATAAAGAATTAAAAAAAGAAAATCACATTTTAAAACAATATAAACATGCAATTGAAGAGAGTAATATAATTTCAACTGCTGATTTAAAGGGAAATATAACTTATGTAAATGATAAATTTTGTGATGTAACTTTATATTCAAAGAATGAGATTTTGGGTCAACCTCATAACTTATTAAAAGGTGAAAGTTCAAAAAAGATTTTTAAAGAGTTATGGGAAACTATTCAAAATAAAAAAACTTGGCATGGAGTTTTGAAAAATAGAAGAAAAGATGGGCAATTTTATTATGTAAATATTACAATTAAGCCAATTTTGGATGAAAATGATGAAATTATAGAATATATTGCAATTAGACATGAAATTACAGATTTAATTCATAAAACAGAAGAATTAGAAAGAATTTTAAGGGAAGATAGTTTAACCAAAGAAGGAAATCGATTTAAATTACTTGAAGACATAAAAAGATTTAAAAAACCTTCTTTAGCTCTCTTAGATATAAATAGATTTGGAGATATTAATGAATTTTATGGATACGAAATAGGTGATGAAGTTTTAATAACAGTTGCTAAAATATTTAAAGAACATACAGGGAATAAATATTCATTATATAGAATTTATTCAGATGAATTTGCAATATTAGTAGATAATGATGAAAGAGAACATTTTAAAAAGTTTATAAAATATATTGCAGATTCAATCTCTTTAGTTCCTTTAAATATCAAAGGAAAAGAGATTTATATTCAGATGAGTTATAGTATTTCATTTGAAGAAAAAAATGAATTGAAAAAAACATCTTATGGACTTCTAAATTAAAAAAAGCTTTAGAAAGTGATAATATTGTTCCATATTATCAAGCAATTTATAATTTAAAAACAGAAAAAATTGAGAAATATGAAGCATTGGTTAGATTAATTGATGAGGATAAAATAGCAATTTCTCCATTTTATTTTTTGGATGTTGCAAAGAAATCAAAACAATATTTGAAATTAACAAAAGAAGTAATCAGAAAATCATTTGAGTATTTTAAAGATAAAGATTATGAGTTTTCTGTAAATCTAACATTAGAAGATATAACAAATAAAAATATTTCTTCATATATAATTGAGATGTTAAAAGAGTATAACATCGCTTCAAAAGTAGTATTTGAAATAGTTGAATCAGAAGGAATTCAAGATTTTGCATATGTAAATAATTTTATTGATAGTGTAAAAAAATTAGGTTGTAAGATAGCTATTGATGATTTTGGTTCAGGATATTCAAATTTTGAGTATTTAATAAAACTAAATGCTGATTATATAAAAATAGATGGCTCTTTGATAAAAGATATTTTGCTAAATAAAAATAATCAAGAAATAGTAATAACAATAGTTGATTTTGCTAAAAGACAAGGATTTAAAACAATAGCTGAGTTCGTATCCTCAAAAGAGATTTTTGATAAAGTTAAAGAATTGGGACTTGATTATGCCCAAGGATATTATATTCATGAGCCAAAACCTGAGATTTTAGCTCCTATTGCTTAGAAATTTATTCTAAGCAATAGATAGCTTTACAAGATTATTAATCATTGAAATAGCTGTTTCTTCATTTAAAGGTTTCTCATAAGTTGTCAATATTTCTCTTGCAAGAATATTTGCACCTAAATGTTGAAATTGTATTCTCATAGCTTGAAGACCTTTTGCTCCACCTCCACCACTGTGAGTAGCTAATGCAACAATTTTTTCATTAAAAGCATCTCTCCAATCTTTTGTAGCTCTTGATGTCCATGCCATTGCATTATTAAGCACAGGTGGCATTACACCATTGTATTCGGGAGCAATCACAATAAAAGCTTTTAAAGCCAATATCTTAGAAGCTAAATCTAAAGCACTTTCTGGAATTCCGTTTTCTTGTTCTTCCACTGTACTATATAATGGTAATCTTAAATCTACTAAATTTATTAATTCTGCTTCATAACCTAGTTTTATAGTAAGTTCTTGAAGTTTTAATCCTAATTTTAAATTATTATTTGAACTTGCTACTAATATTCCTATTTTTGACATAATTATCCTTAATTTTTTTATAATGATTAATTATATCTAAGGAATACTTTTATCCAATATAATAATAAATCAATAAAATACTTAACAGCTATATCTTTTAAATAAAAACTGCTACAATTAGTTCCCAAAATTAAGAATAAGTAATAATATGAAAATTGAAGAAGAGCAACAATTCCTAAAAATAATAAAATTTACACCATCAATATTTGTAATTCTTATTTCATTTTGCGTTATTTTATTTTTATATTTTGAAAATAAAAGTACATTTAATCAAGAGAAAAAAGATATTGAACAAAGATATATTTTAGAGAATAAAGAACTCATAAAAGAAGAAGTAAATAGAGTGTATGACTTTATAGAACATCTTCAAAAAACCACAGAAATAGAATTGAAAAAAAGTGTTAAAAGTAGAGTTTATGAAGCCCATGCAATAGCAACTGGTATTTATGAAAAATATAAAGATACAAAAACTAAAGATGAAATCTTCCAATTAATAAAAGTTGTATTACATAATATTAGATTTAATGATGGACGAGGATATTTTTTTATGGATGATATTTATGGAAATAAATTATCTCATCCGGTTGATATTTCAATTGAGGGAAAGAATTTTTTAGATTATACTGATCCAAAAGGTTATAAATTATTTCATACTATTGTAAATACAATAAAAGAAAAAACAGAAAGATTTGATGAATATTATTGGTATAAACCAAATACAAATAAAGAAATAGCACGAAAAATATCATTTTATAAATATTTTGAGCCATTAAATATTGCTATTGGTACAGGTGAATATGTTGATGATTTTGAAAAAGGAATACGACAAGAAGCTTTAGATTATATTAGTTTGATTAAATATGGCAAGTCAGGATACATTTTTGTTATGGATTATGATAAGGTTTATTTAAGCCATGTTAATAAAAATTTCATAGGTAAAAAATCAGAAGAAATTTTAGATGTAAAAGATATAGATAAAACAACAAGTGAATTAGTAGCAATAGGAAAATCAGGAGATGGTTATTTTACATACTTACAATACAGAAACTATTTAACGTTAGCAGTAAAGAAGACAGCTTTTGTAAGAGGTTATGAAAATTGGAAATGGGTAATTGGTACAGGATTTTATGAAAATGATGTTAATCTTGAGATTTTAGAAACTAAAAAAAGATTAGATGAAAAATATGAAACTTATATTAAAAATATTTTAGTTATCGGAGCTATTTTATTGATTATTTTATTAATCATTTCAAAATATGTTTCAACTTTTTTAGAAAATAAATTCAAACAATATAAAAAAGAATTAAATAAACAACAAATGATTTTGCATCAACAATCAAAAATGGCTGCAATGGGTGAAATGATAGGTAATATTGCCCATCAATGGAGACAACCTTTATCAACAATAACAACTGCGTCAAGTGGAATGGTATTACAAAAAGAAATGGGAATTCTAACAGATGATTTTTTCTTTGAAGCATCTAAAAAAATAAATAGTTCAGCACAATATCTTTCTAAGACAATAGATGATTTTAGGAATTTCTTTAGTCCAAATAAAGAAAAAACAAAGTTTTTATTAAAAAATACATTTGCAATAACTTTAGATTTAATTTCTGTACAACTTAGTACAAAAGATATTACTATAATAAAAAATATAGAAGATATAGAACTTCTTGGTTATGAAAATGAGTTAATACAAGCACTGATTAATATTTTTAATAACTCAAGAGATGAATTAGTTAAAAAATCTATTGAAGAAGAAAAATATATATTTATTGATGTATATAAAAATAGCAAAAATCAAGTATATATTATAATAAAAGATAATGCAGGTGGAATAAAAGAAGAATATCTAAATAAGATTTTTGAACCATATTTTACGACTAAACATAAATCTCAAGGCACAGGAATAGGGCTTTATATGACTGAAGAAATTATTACAAAACATTTAAATGGTCATATTTCTGTAAAGAATAAAGCGTTTGTTTATAATGATAAAAAATATGTAGGTGCTCAGTTTAGAATAATATTAAATTTAGATGATGAAGAATGAATTTTATATTATTGATATTTTTATTTGAAACTTAGAATGTCATTTTATGAGGGATTTATAATACAATGGTGCGAATGGTGAGAATCGAACTCACACTCCGAAACCGGAACGGGATTTTAAGTCCCGCGCGTCTACCTATTCCGCCACACTCGCACATGTGTATATAAAAAACTTCAAAAGACGTGGTGGCTCGAGACAGAATCGAACTGTCGACACAAGGATTTTCAATCCTTTGCTCTACCGACTGAGCTATCGAGCCATTATTTCTTTTAAATTTAAAAAGTGGTGGTGAGAGAAGGATTTGAACCTTCGAAGCCGTAGGCGGCGGATTTACAGTCCGCAGGATTTGACCACTCTCCAACCTCACCGTTGAATATTCTACTTAAACTAAATGGATGGGGTACTAGGATTCGAACCTAGGAATGACTGCACCAAAAGCAGTTGCCTTACCACTTGGCGATACCCCAATAATTTAAGTGGACGGAATTATAATATTTTAATAATTAAAGTTAGCTAAATTGCAGAATATTCTTTTTGTTTATTTTTATTTACTAAGAATCTTATTTATGCTATTATTTTTATGAGTAATAAATTATTTTAATCCTAAAAAGGTAAATATATGTTTATGGAACATTTAGCCTTGACATATAAATGTCATAGCTCAATAGGTAATAGTTTAGATTTAAATATTATGATTAAAGAAGTTCTAACATCTTTTGTTGAAGAAACAAATGCCTTAAAAGGTTTTTTTTATTTAATTGATGAAAATAATAAAATATATAAATATTTAGCCTATGATGATAATTTTGCTTATGACGAAACAATATTTCAAGAACAAATAAAAGATTTAATAGTTATTAAATATTTTGAATATAATCAAAAAGAAATAATTTTACTTTTGCCTCTACAAAAAGGTGCTTTTTTTATAGTTTTTGAAAAAAATTATTCAAAATTTGAGTTTGTAATTTCCATGTTTCAAGATTTAATTGTAAAGTTAAATATAAGTATTGATGCTTGTTTAAATGTACAAAAAATAAAAAACAAAAATAAAATGCTAAATCACTTAACTAATGAATTAAAAGAACAGCAAAAACAGTTACTTGAATCAGATAAATATAAAAGTAATTTTCTAGCAAATATGTCCCACGAATTAAAAACTCCATTAAATTCTATCATTGTAATATCTTCAATAATGGCAAAAAATAGAAACCAAAAATTGGATGATGAACAAATAAAGAATATGAAAATTATTAATAGTTGTGGAAATGATTTATTAATTTTAATTAATGATATATTAGATATTTCAAAAATTGAAGCTGGAGAATTATCTATAAATTTATCTAAAATAAATCTATTTGAATTACTTGAAAATTTAGTTTTAGATATGCAACCTTTGGCTAATGAAAAAGGATTAGCTGTAAATTATAATTCAAATAATAAGGAGTTATTTTTATTGTCTGATTTAAATAGAATTAAACAAATTGTAAAAAATTTGATGAGTAATGCAATAAAATTTACTGACAAGGGAAGTATTGAAATTATTTTAGAAGAAAATATAAATGATATTATAATAAAAATAATTGATGAGGGTATTGGAATATCAAAAGAAAAATTAGATTATATTTTTGAAAGATTTAAACAAGCTGATGGAAGTACTACTCGAAAATATGGTGGAACAGGACTTGGTTTATCAATTTCTAAAGAGTTGGCTTCTTTATTAGGTGGAGAAATAAAAGCTTTTAGCACTTTGGGACAAGGAAGTACTTTTGAATTAATTTTGCCTAAAAAAACAAATATAAAAAATATATCTGATGATAAAGTTACTATTTCATCTAAAAATACTGATATTGTTATTGAAGATATTATTTTATTTGATATGGATGAATCTTTAAAACAAGAAGATAATATTATTAAAAAAGATGAAAAACTACTAATAATAAATAGTGATTATGTGGGTTTTTTCCCAATTGCAGTTCTTTTACGAAAACAAAATTTTATTTTAACTTATTGTAAATCATTTGAGGAAGCTTATGATATATTAAAAGATAAATATGATTTAGTAATTATTGATGAAGATAATTCTGATTTAGATATATTTGATTTTTTAGATTATTGTAAAGAAAAAGAGTTGAAAAAGATTGTAATTTCTTCTGAAAATATAGAAGAAAAAGATTATTTAAAAAAGCAACTTATGAAAAATGAACTGATGAATAAAATTTTAACTTATTTAGGAAGATGAAGTGGATAAATTTAATATCTTATTAGTAGATGATGTTTCTGAAAATATATATTCTTTAAAAATGATGATAGAAGATAGTTTTGATGTTAATATTTTTTCTGCATTAAGTGCTCAAGAGGGTATGGAAATACTCATGAAAGAAAATATTGACTTAATTTTAACAGATGTTCAAATGCCAGAAATTGATGGTTTTGAGTTTGTTGAGTACTTAAAAAACATTGAAAAAACAAAAGATATTCCAGTTATTTTTATAACAGGAATTTATGATAAAGATGAGTACAAAACCAAAGGTTATAATTTAGGAGCTATTGAATATATTACAAAACCTATCCATGATATTTTGTTAAATTCTAAGTTAAAAGTTTATATTGATATTTTTGAGAAAAGAAAGTTAGATATTGAGTTAATTGCTTCAAAAGATAAAGTATTAATTCATCAATCAAAAATGGCAACAATGGGCGAAATGATTGGTGTAATTTCACATCAGTTAAAACAACCTTTGAATATTTTATCTTTATGTTGTAATGAGATTAAAGACTCTTTTTTTTCAAATGAAATAAATGAGAAATTTATTGATGATTTTTCAAAAAATACAAAAGAACAAATAAGCTTTTTAAGTGAAATAATAGATGATTTTAGAGATTTTTTTAATCCAAATAAAATAAAGAATGTATTTGAAATAAAAGAGGCAATTGAAAAATCTCTAAAATTTATGGGAAATCAGTTTGAGATAAATAGAGTTAAAATAAATATAGAATATAAAGATGAAAAAGTTTATGGAATAAAAACAGAGTTAGAGCAAGTAATTTTAAATATATTAAATAATTCTTTAGATGTATTTAAAGAAAGAAAAATTGAAAATAAAGAGATAAATATAAAAGTTTTATCAAAACAATCTTACACAATTTTAATTATGGAAGATAATGCAGGTGGCGTAAAAGAAGAGAACTTAGAAAAGCTTTTTAATCCATATTATACTACTAAATCAACAGGGACTGGAACAGGTCTATATATGGTAAAACTTGTGATAAAAAATAGTTTTCAGGGAGATTTAAAAATAAATAATAGTGAAAAAGGGTTGAGATATATTATGGCTTTACCACAAAAAGAAGAGAGTTAAATCTCTTCTTTTGTTTTGTCTTTTTTTAAACCTATTTTTGAAACTAAAACATAAAATAATGGAATAAATATAATTGCTATAAATGTAGCAGCTAACATTCCTCCAATTACTCCTGTTCCAATAGCATGTCTACTTGCAGCTCCTGCTCCATTACTAATAGCTAATGGAACGGTTCCTAGTGTAAATGCCAATGAAGTCATAATAATTGGTCTTAATCTTATTTTAGCAGCTTCAAATGCAGCATCCAATAATCCAAAGCCTTCTTTTTGTTTTTGTAAGGCAAACTCTACAATTAAGATGGCATTTTTAGCAGCAAGTCCAGCTAGAACTAAAAGACCAATTTGGAAATAAATATCGTTTTCTAATCCTCTTAATTGAGTTGCTAAGATTGCTCCAAACATTGCAAAAGGAACAGCTAGAACAACTGAAATTGGTAGTAACCATTTCCCATATAATGCGGCTAAAATTAAGAATAGTAAAACTAAACCAAAAATAAAAGCAGTACTCGAACTACTAGAAATTTGTTTTTCTTGATACGCAGTTCCAACCCAACTAATGGTATAACCAGCTGGTAAAATTTCATTTGAAACTTCTTCAATAGCTTTTAATGCGTCACCTGAACTATATCCAAGTGAAGGTTGTCCTGATACTTTTGCTGCTTGGAAAAGATTAAATCTTTCTATTAAGTCTGCACCTACAACTTTTTTGATATTTACAAATGAGCTAATTGGTAAAAGTTCATTATTATTACCTTTAACAAAAACGAATTTTAGGTCATCAGCACTTTTTCTATATTCACTTTCTGCTTGTAAGTTTACCTTATAAGTTCTTCCATATAAAGAAAAGTCATTTACATAAAAACTTCCAAAAGTTGCATTTAAAGTATTATAAATATCATCAATGGCTACGCCTTTTGCTTTAGCCTTTGGAATATTTACATCAATTTTATATTGAGGAATATTTGCTGCTAGTGAGCTTCTTACTCCCATTAATTCAGGTCTATCTTTTGCTTTTGCAATAATTTGATTTACAATTTTTTCTAATTCCTGAATATTTCCACCAGTTCTATCTTGAATATACATCTCAAATCCACCTGCAATACTCATTCCCATAATAGGAGGAGGTAAAACTCCAAAAGAAAATCCATCAGATGTTCCTAAAACTTGACCACTTAATTTTTTTAAAATTGCATCTGCATGTTGATTAGCATTTGGTCTTTCATCCCAAGGATTAAGTTTTATAATAGTTGCTGCTGCGTGAGTTCTTTGTGAAGACGAGGTTAAATCATATCCAGCAAGTGTAATAATATCTTTTACATTTGAATCTTTTGCAATAATACTATTTAATTCAGTCGTAAACTCATCTGTTCTTGAAATTGAAGCACCACCTGGATTGTAAGAAAATACGAAAATAGTCCCTTGGTCTTCATTTGGAACAAGTCCTGTTTTCATTGATTTAAACATATCATAAGATATAAAAATCAATCCACCAAAAAGTAAAATTGAAATAAGAGAAAATCTAATAGTTTTTTTAACTAAATATGTGTAACTACTTGTTGCTTTTTCAAAAAAGTTATTAAACCATATAAAAAAGAAAAATGTTGGTTTTTTATGGTCATCTTTTAATAATGAAGCACAAAGTGATGGAGTTAATGTTAATGCAACAAAACCTGAAATAACAATTGAAATAACAATAGTAATAGCAAATTGTCTATACATTTCTCCTGTTAATCCACCCATAAATGCAACTGGAATAAATACAGATGAAAGCACTAATACAATTGCAACTATTGCTCCTGAAACTTCTTTCATTGCTTTAAATGAGGCTTCTTTAGGAGACATTCCTTCACTCATGTGTCTTTCAACATTTTCAATAACAATAATGGCATCATCTACAACAATACCAATAGCAAGAACTAAACCAAAAAGCGTTAGTAAGTTAATACTAAATCCTAAAGCATACATTCCAGCAAATGCCCCAATAATTGATACAGGAACGGCTAAAATAGGAATTAAAGTTGCTCTCCAGTTTTGTAAGAATAAGAAAATAATTAAGATAACTAATAAAATCGCTTCAACAAATGTTTTTGCAACTTCTTTTATAGAAATCTCAACAAATTGTGTACTATCATAAGGAACACTATATTCTATACCATCAGGAAAGTTTAATTTAGCTGCATCTAAAGATTTTTTTACAGCATTAGCAGTTTCTAAAGCATTCGAACCACTTTGTAAAAAGATTCCTATTGGAACAGCAGGTGAATTATTTAATTTTGTTACCATATCATAACTTGAACTTCCAAGTTCTATATTTGCAACATCTTTTAACATCAATGAACTACCATCTTCATTTGCTCTAATTACAATATCACCAAATTGTTCAGGACTAGTCAATCTTTCAGGAGTTTGAATAGTATAAGTAAACATTTGTTTTTCTTTTATTGGTTCAGCTGCAATTTTACCAGCTGAGTATTGATTGTTTTGCTCTTTTATAACTTTTATAATATCTGTTGTTGTAAGTGAATATTTAGAAAGTTTTAAAGGATCAATCCAAATTTTAATAGCATAATCTTTTGCTCCAAAAATCATTGCATCACCAACACCATTTACTCTTTTTAAATCATCAACTATATTCATTAAAGCATAGTTAGATAAATAAGTTGTATCGTATGTATTTGATGGAGAATTAAGCATAATAAATTGTAAAATACTTGGACTTCTTTCTCTTACATTTACACCTTGTCTTTGAACTTGTTCAGGAAGTTTTGATAAAGATGCTTGAACTCTATTATTTACATCAATTTTTGCAGAATCTGCATCTGTTCCAACTTCAAAAAATACATTTATACTAACTCGTCCACTATCTTCAGCAACTGAGTTCATATAAAGCATATTTTTCGCACCATTAATTTGCTCTTCAATAGGAGCAGCAACTGTTTTAGCTAATGTATCAGCACTTGCTCCTGGATAAGTTGTACTTACAATTATTTGAGGAGGAATTACCCTTGGGTATTGCTCAATTGGTAAATTTAGCATAGCAGCAAGTCCTGCTAAAACTATGATAATAGATACAACTGCCGCAAATACTGGGTTTTTTATAAAAAATGAAGAAAACATCTTATTTCTCTTTATTTAAAATTTGTATTTTTGTATCAGGTCTTAGTTTTGCCATATTACTGATAACAATTTGGTCATTTTCATTCAGACCACTTTCAATAGTTATTCCCTCTTTAACTAAAATACCAGTTGTTACAGGTCTTAATTTTGCGATTGAATCAGTAACTACATAAACAAAACTACCTTGTGAAGTTTTTAAAATCGCATTTTCAGGAATAATATAAACTTTTCCTAAATCAAGATTTGTTACTTCGATTTTTGCAAATTCTCCAATTAGAATTTCATTATTTTTATTTTCAAATTTGGCTCTTAATAAAAGTGTGTCAGTATTTGAATCTATTTTTGGAGAAATAAAATCAACTGCTCCATTTTCATAAGTTTTATTACTTGTAACTAAATTTACTTTTGCACTTTTAGCTTTTATTTGAGAAAGGTATCTTGTTACATCATCTTTTGAAAGAGCAAATTCTGCATAAACTGGATTTGTATTTGTAATAGTTACAAGTAAAGAATCAGAATCATTAGAACCAACTAAATTACCTAAATCAGTTTTTTTAATTCCAACAATTCCATCAATTGGAGCATGAATTTTTGTATAATCAAACTGGATTTGTGCTTGTTGTAATGATGCTTTTGCACTTTCAAGTTGACTTGAAGCATTTTCATAAGAATAAGTATATTCATCATATTGTTGAGTGCTTATTGATTTTGTTTTTATTAAAGAGTTTGATCTTTCATAATCTTTTTGTGATTTTTTATAATTAGCTTCAGCAGTTTTTACACTTGCTTTTGCCACATTTAAATTTGCTAAATAAGTATCTTGTTCAATTTTATATAATAAAGTTCCTTTTTTTACAAATTCACCTTCATTAAAATATTTTTCAACCAAAATACCTTTTACTCTTGCTCTTACTTCTACTTCTTCATAAGTTTTTATTATTGAAGGATAAGTTTTAATTGTAGTTGATATTTTATTTTCTATTTTAAATATTTCCACAGGAAGAGGTGGAAGTTGCGGTTTTTCTTCAGCATTTAATGTATTTAATCCTAAAAAAATAAATGTAATTGCTATTATTGATTTTCTCATTTTATATATTCCTCTAATTTTTTACCACTATAGTAAAGTATTTTTGCTTTTTTGATTTCTAAATCATTTTGTGAAGTTTTTAATTGACTAAGAGCTGTAAATTTTTCACTAAGACTTTCTAAAAAAGCCACATTATCAATTAAACCATTTTGGTATTTTGATTTAATTACATCGTATGCAGTTGTTGCTGCTTTTAAATTAGCTTCTGAAGATTTTATTTTTAATTTTGAAATTTCATAAGATTTTATTGCTAATTCTAAATCAACATTTGCTTTATTTTTTTCATATTCTAATTGAGATTTTAAACTTAGATAGTCTTTATATTTTGATTCATATTTATATTTTGTTTCACCAAAAGAGAATATATTCCATTTTAAATTTGCAGATGCAATATTTTGATGATCGATTGCATTACTTTCATAAGCTTTATTATCAAAGTTTGAATCATAATATGAGTAAGTATTATCAAGAGTAATAGTTGGCAAATAACCACTTTTTTCACTTTTTGAATTTGCAAGTTTTGCTTCTACATTATATTCTAAAGATTTTAAGTCAAATCTCAAATCATTTTGAGCATTGTTTTCAAGCTCTTTTACATTTGAACCAGCACTAATAGTAACTTTTTCTCCTGTTATATACTCTAAATTATGAAGTATAGTTAAAAGTTCAAGCTCTATTTCTTGTAAAGTTACTTTTGAACTTTCTAATCTAGAAATAATTTTTTGAACTTCATCTTCAGTTGTCGTTCCAGCATCTAAAAATCTAGATAATCTTGTTAATTCTGAATCAAGTTGTTCTATCTCTTTCTCTTTTGCTTCTTTTTGTGAAATATATGATAAATAGTTGTAATAATAAGTCACAACATTTAAAGAAATGTCATTTTTCAGAGCTTCTAGTGATTTTTCGCTACTTTTAATATTTGATTCATAACTATCATAAACATCTGATTTTTTTCCACCATCATATAATTCATAACTAATACTTGCATAAGTTTTTGATGAATTTTTTGGAACACTTGTTGTTTCTTTATCTGTTATTGAATGATTTGCACCTACATCTAAACTTGGCATATAGCCACTTTTAATACTTTTATATTCATCTTTTATTGAATCTAAACTCTTTTGTGATGAATCAACTAATTTATTCTGAATAGATAAATTAACTAACTCTTCCAAGTTTTGAGCGGATAAAAAAAGAGGAACTAAAAAAATGAAATAAATTTTTTTCAAAATAACTCCTTATAATTTTTTGATTTTGATTTTAGAATAAAAAAACTTAAATATATCTTTCTGGCAAGATAAATTAATCTTAATAATAATTCCGCTAATATTTCAATATGAAGAAAAAACACATAGATAAATTTTATAGTACAACTATTAAAGTAAAAGAATTTGAGATTTTTGCTCTTACTTTACCAATAACACTAATTCATAAAAATATGTTTAATGAAACAGAATATTTTATTAAAACACAATATGATTTACTTCATTCTCATGTGGATGTTTTAGCATCTTTGTATTTTGATGATAAACCATTATCTCCAACTGATTTGTATGATGCAACAATTTTTTCTTCAGGTGGAATGACAAAAGTTTTAAAAAAATTGGAAGAGCGAAATTTAATAAAAAGAGAAGCCTCTTCAAATGATAAAAGAAGTATGCTAATAAGTTTGACCAAAGAGGGTAAAGATTTAATTGAAAATTGTATGATAGAAATTGCAAAACAAAAAGAAGAAAAATTTAGTATTTTAACTCAAAAAGAGAAAGAGGATTTGAAAAATATTCTTTCAAAAATTACTTATTCTTTTATTTAGTTAAACTCTATTTTTGCATTAGATATATTTTTGTAGATTTTTAATTTTTTTCTTAAGGGCATCCATTTTATTAAAATGGTTGCTAATGCTTCCCAAAGTGAAACCCAACCTCCAACCATTGCACCCTCAGAAATAAGTTTATAAATAAAAACTCCATTTTCACTAAGATTCAAAGAGATTGAAACAAAAATAAAACCAATAATAATAAAAATAAAAGAGTTTTGTAATTGTTCTTTTTTCTTTTTTTGTTCTAAATATTGTAAATAATCAAAATAATCTTTTATACTATTTCGTACTTTTTGATTTGATTCTTCATCTGATATTTCATCAAAATAGAATTTTATAACAAAAGGATATTTACCTATTTCTTCCACACTCTCTATTAAATATTTTTCTAGGGATTCTTTTAAATCTTTTTTAATAAAAGTAGATCTTTTATCATACTCTTCAAATAAATCTTCAACTTTTGCTGCTGAAATATTTAATATTAACTCTTCATTTTGGTTTCTGTCATATCGGTTTGTTATATTGTTTTTCATATTTGATACTTACTTTTGATAAATTGCAAAAAAGTGTGGAACACTAGGAATTTGTTCATCATCATAAGCTAAAAAACTAATCTCTTTTAGTTTATCAATAGTTACAAATTCATCCATTTCAGACTTTGAAAGAGGGAAGGGGATTTCATCCTCTTTCTCCCCTTCATTTCTACTTCTACAAGAAACTAAAATATAACCATCTTTTGAGAGGAGTGAACTCATAGCAACTCTAGCTTTTTTTCTATAACCATCTGGTAAAACTTGAATAGTATTACACTCATAAATCACATCAAATTTCTCAAACCACTCTTTTGGATAATCAAATAAATCAGCAACCACATAGTTAACTTTTGTATTTGGATACCTATTAATACAAAGTTCAATTGCACTTGGAGATATATCAAAAGCAGTAACTTCAAAACCAAATTCACTCAAAGCCTGAGCATCATCACCAACTCCACAACCAATAACACAAGCAGTTTTATTTGTTTTTTTTACATGATTTTCTTTTAACCAATTAACCAAATAAGGACTTGGTTCTAAATCAGCCCAAAATACTTTGGTATAGTCACCCTGAGCATTTTTATAAATAGAGTCAAACCAACCCGTTGGGTCGTTATTTTCTTGATAAGTTTTTACCATTTTTTTGTATGCTATGAAGTCGAAATTTTCCATTTTTAACCTTTTGCACTTGGCTCTTTTTTCTCTTGCATAATATCTTTTGCTTCTTTTACACTTGATAATAATTCTTCAAATATTTCTTTTTCCATTATCTAGTCCTTTTGAATAATTTGTTTTAATAAATCTAATTTTTTTTTAGACAAATCATCTTTTCTACTTTCATATTAATTCTATCCTATTTTAAATACTAAGTCGATGATATACTATTTATGTGATTTTATTATAATAACTAAAAAATGATTTTAGCTTTAAAATATTGCAATTTGTTAAGTTTTTTAATAAAAATAAATTTTTATGTTATTGTTTTGTATGTATAAAAATTAGGAGTATTAAACATGGATACAATATTAAATATAGTAGTCTATGAAAATGGTGAGATAGAGTTAAAAATATCTGCTGATAAGGATACTATTTGGGCTAGTATCAATGATATTGCAAAAGTTTTTAATATAGATAGAAGTGTTGTATCAAAACATATTAAAAATATTTTTAAAGATAATGAATTAGATGAAAAAGTGGTATGTGCAAATTTTGCACATACCACAAAACATGGATCACTATCAGATAAAACACAAACAAGAGAGATAAAATATTATAATTTAGATATTGTTTTAGCAGTAGGTTATAGAACAAGTTCTAATAAAGCTATCCATTTTAGACAATGGGCAAGCTCTGTACTTAAAAATTATATTCAAAATGGTTATGCTATTAATACTCATAAAATTACAGAACAAAGATTAAGTATACTTGAAAATGATATGCAGATTATCAAATCACATATCAAAAATAATACATTAGAAATCAAACACGGAATATTTTTTAATGGACAAATATTTGATGCTTATGTGCTTCTGTCAGATTTAATAAAAATGCAAAAGTTTCAATTATTTTGATTGATAATTATGTAGATGAATCTATATTAAACTTATTTTCAAAAAATAAAAATATAAGATTTACTATTTTTACTCAAAATATATCCAAAGAATTACAACTTGATATTCAAAAATATAACAAACAATACTCTAATCTTAAAGTAAAAATCACTAAAAATTTTCATGATAGATTTTTGATTTGTGATGAAACAGTATATCATTTTGGAGCAAGTTTCAAGGATTTGGGTAATAAAGTATTTGCAGTTAATAAGATGAATATTTCTGTAAATGATTTGCTAAAAAATATTTAATATATTCAAGATGAATCAAAAGAGAGGATTAAAGAGATTGGGTTTGTGTGATTTTAGATAAATTTTTTTGAAAAAATGTTGATATGACATATATTGGCTATATCTAATCTTTTATTTTACAAAAAAAACATGAAATCAAACTTTATGTTGAAAAATAGTGAAATTAATTCAATAAAATGAAAGCTTAAAATACTAACAAAACATAGTTTTTATAAAAGGTGTAAAGTTCATATAAAATAGTATTTCAATATAATTCTAAAAATTTATAAAAAGGAATTTGGAATGCAAATTGAAAAACTACATAAAAATTCAATTGATAATAAATCTTTTGAAGTTAGAAGAGAAAATTTAGTTGATATTTTAGATAACTTCAGAAATATTTTAGAAAAAGAAAAATTGAATAATTTAAATATTTTTATTGATATTGACGAAATGCAAACAAAAGTAAAAAAATATAATGCTTATGCAAGAATATTAGAAGATGATTCATATGAAATCGTATTTTGTCCATATTTACTTACATTAATAGACGGATTAACTATTGAACTAACAAATAAATATAAAGAATATTTTTCAATAATTGATAAAAAAAATATTTTTTATGATAAAAATAAAAGAGACATACTTCAAAAAAATATTTATCAATATCTTATCAATCATATTTTTTATCATGAACTTTTTCATATTTAAGAGGACATTTAAAATATATACAAAACACTAAATCATTAAATATAATTTTAGAATTTGAAGAAAATGATGAAAATATTTTTGATAATTTGTATCTTGAAATAGATGCAGATAAATATGCTTCTATTGCTAGTTTATTAGGAAATTTTCAGATTTTCGAAAATATAAGCAAGTTGGGATTTGATATTAATGAAGTTTTCTACATTATATTTATATCTATGAATGAATTATTATATTTATTTCATTTATTAAACAAAGAACCAAAGACAAGGCAAAGTCATCCTATATTATTTGATAGAACAGTATTCTTTAATCATTATTTTATGGAGACATTAAATGAACCTAAAATAAAAAATATTTTTGAAAAAAACAATGTTAATTATGCTCAAATTGATAGATTGAATATAATTAGTATGTCATTACTTACAAAAAAATATCAAATTGAAGAATTATTCAATCAAAGTGATATTCTTAATCTTGAAAAAGAGTATTCAAATTTTCTTAGAAATACTAAATTAGATTATTATGTATATGAATATTAGAAAAAAATTTAAATTAAAAATGAGCTAAAAATGTATAAATAAATTGATATCTCTGAATTTACAAGTTAGTTTTACACTACATCAAAATATTAAAACTCCATCTCTAACGCAATCGGGCAATGGTCACTACCAAAAATATCACTCATAATATAAGCATCTTTAACATAATCTTTTAAATCCTCGCTCACATAAAAGTAATCGATTCTCCAGCCAACGTTATTTTCTCTTGCATTTGCTCTGTAACTCCACCAGCTATAAAGGTCAGTTTTATCACCAACTACATGTCTTAAAGTATCAACATATCCAAAAGATAGAAATTTATCTATCCATTGTCTCTCCATTGGTAAAAATCCTGAAGTTTGTTCATTTGCTTTTGGTCGTGCTAGGTCGATTTCTTTGTGAGCTGTGTTTACATCTCCACAAATTATGATTGATTTTCCTTGTTTCTTTAAATTTTCACAATGTTCTAAAAATCTATTATAAAACTGCATTTTATAAACGAGTCTTTCCTCTTTACTTTGACCATTTGGAAAATATACATTAAAAAATGCGATATTTTTATCTCCCAAAGTAAAATGAACTTCGTTTATTCTTCCCTCATCCAAAATATCCACAGTAGGGCAGTTACATTGAAAAGTTGTTTCAATATCTGTAAAAAGTGCAGTTCCACTTCTTCCTTTTATTGCAGAGGCACTGGCTGTCATTGTTTTAAACTCTTTGTTAAAAATCGTTTTTGGGATTTGCTCTTTCATTGATTTTGTTTCTTGAACTCCAAGAAGATGAATTTCATGTTCATCTACCCATTTTAAAGCTTCTTTTTTATCAACTGCTCGGATTCCATTTATATTCCATGAAATAAATTTATAAATTGCCATTATTTAGTGATTTCCTTTTTTTCTATAATCTTATTTTCAAGTTTTTTTTCTTCACTTTCAATTAATGCTTTAGGTGCGATTGGAGTTATTGGTTTTTGTACATTTATATTTCCAAAACTTGAATTGCCAAGAGAATCACTTTTCCCCCCATGCATATCTATTTTTCCTGAATTTTGTTCTGTATAATTATAATCTGCAAATAAAAAATTTGTTAAAAATATAATAACGATTAGTAGTTTTTTCATTATTTCTTCCTCTTTTTTAAATTATTATAACCCCTTTTTTGATAAATAAGCCTTAATAGGGTATTTTACACTTATTTATTTCAAGGATTATTTTTATGAATGAATTGATTTTAGGACTTCTTACTTTTTTTACTTCTACAATTGCTGGAATTGTTGGAGTTGGTGGGGGAATGATGTTAATAGTAATTTTGCCCTCATTTTTACCCTTGAATGCTTTGATACCTATTCATGGATTGACTCAAGTTTCAAGTAATTTAAGTAGAGCAATATTTGGTTATAAAGATGTACAATTTGAAGTAATTCCAAAATTTTTATTAGGTTCATTTATTGGTATTGGAATGTTTACCGCTGTTTTAACTTTGATTTCACTGGAATATGTTCCTTTATTTATTGGTGTTTATATTTTACTTTCTTTATGGTCTGAAAAGTTTAATGAAAAAATAAAAAGATATGAAAATTATTTTCTTGCAGGTTTTTTTCAAACAGGACTTTCTATGGTAGTTGGCGCCACAGGACCTCTTACTATGACACTTTTATTAAAAGATTATAAAGATAAAAATAAAGTTGTGGCAACGGGTGCTATTTTGATGAGCATTACACATATTTTAAAATTATTCGTATTTATGTATTTTGGATTTGTATTTTTTGATTATATTGGAGTAATCATTGCCATGATTATTGGTGCAGTTACTGGAAGTTGGGTTTCAATTAAACTAAGAGATAAAATTGATGGTAAAAAATTTACTATCATTTTAAAAGTACTACTTACTGCTTTAGCTATTCAAGTAATTATAAAAGTATTTATATAAAAAACTTTAAAACTAATACGATAAATAGTGCAGAAATAAGTGTTTGCACTGTAATAATACTCGACATTAATCCAATATCTCCACCAAGCTGTCTAGCTAGTATAAAAGAGCTAGGCGCTGTTGGAAGAACTGCAAATAAAACTAAAATTGAAATCATCATATTATCAAGTTCAAAATATTTTGCAAAAATAAAAATTAAAACAGGCATTATTAAATGTTTTGCAATACTTGAAATTAAAAGTTCACTTTTTGAAGATTTTATCTCTTTTATTACAAGTCCAAATCCAACAGATAAAAGTCCCATAGGAAGTGCAGCTTTACTTAATATTTCTAAAGTATTATTTAATACGAGTGGAAAATGAATTCCTAAAAAGTTTATGCTTCCACCAATTACACAGGCGATTATTAAAGGATTTGTTATTATAGATTTTAGTAAATATAAAAAATTTAATTTTTCATTACTTATATATAAAGCAAAAATTGTAATACATAAAATATTTATAAAAGGAATTGCAAAAGTCAAAATAATTGCAGATAAAATTAATCCATCATTTCCAAAAATTGCCCCAGCAAGAGCTAAAAAAACATAAGTATTAAATCTAATTCCACCTTGAACTACAGATGTAAAAGATGAAGCATTTGTAGGTTTTATTTTATTTATAAGTATTATAATAATCATTGTAAAAAATATAGCCAAAAGTGCAGCAACAATGAAACTAAAGCTATCTTTTGAGTCTAAAGAAGCATTTGATAATTTGAAAATTAGTAAAGCAGGCATTAAAATATAATAAGTTAATTTATCAGCTTGTGGCCAAAATTCATGGGATGGAAATTTTATTCTTTTAAAAAAATATCCAATTAAAATAAGTCCAAAAACTGGAATTAAAGCTGAAAATATATGTTCCATAATATTTTCAACTATTTACTAATATTTTGAAAACAGCTTTTATGATTTTTTTATTTTCATCTATTTTTATACAAGGCATATGAGCGTCATCTGGATAAAAAATAGCAAGTTCATTTTGTTTGATTTTTAATACAGAAGAATTTTTAGATTGTGCATATTTTGCATAATCTAAATCAGGATTATATTCAGTTGTAACTGTAAGATTATTTACATTTTCAACTTCCATAATTTCATCACCTTCAAACATATATTGAATATCAATATATGTTTTATGTGACTCATAAAGACAATCTTCTTTATCTTTTGTAATATAAGTCTGTTCTAAAACAAAACAGTTTTCATCTAACACTATTTTATTACACTCTCCAATTTTTTTATTCAAAAGAGTTTTATATTCATTTGAATTTTTGTCTTGTAATTTTTCAATATAAGCAAAAGCTTTTTCAAACTTAGAACTACAAACTTGTGATTTTAAAGTTTGTAATGTACCAAATAGTGCCATTTAAATTCCTATTTATTTTTTAACATACCTTTTAAAATAATCTTACCACCTTCAACACCTGGTTGGTCGTAAGTATTAATTCTCAAAAATTTCCCAACAATTGAAGTTAATAATTCATAATAAAATAGAAGTTTTCCTATTTCAAATTCACTGATTTCTTCAATTTCTATAATATCAATTGGAATATCTTTTTTTAACTCTTTAACTGAAGCAATTGTTGCATCCGCTTGTAGATTAATTAACTCTTTAAAATTAAGATTATTAACATAATCAAGTTCTTCTAGTCCTTCTAAAGAAATAGGTGCAATTTTTGTATTATCTTTAAAATCTTTAATTTTGATAAAAGTTACTGTTTTATCTCTTTGTCCCTCAACTATTAATTGTAAAAAAGAGTGCTGGTCAACAGGTCCTAAAAGTCCAATTGGAGTTAAACCTTGGTTTGTGTTATTAACATCAACTTTACCAAGACTTTCTCCCCAAAGTTGAACATACCATTTATTAAATCCTTCAAGTAATTGAGAATAAGAAAAAATAGCATTCATATTATAAACATCTTTAAACTCATAATAAGTTCTAGCTTTTTTTAATAGATGTTTAAATAATTTCTTTTTATCAAAAAATGAATCAGAACTTTTTTTAGCACCTTTTAAAAGCTCATCAATATCAAATCCAGCAAGATATAAAGGAACTAATCCAACATTTGATAAAACAGAGAATCTTCCACCTACATTTTTAGGAATATCAAAATAATTAATATCATTTGCTCTTGCAAAAGTATTTAATTTACTATCATCTTCTGTAATTATTAATAAATTTGATTTATCAATTTTAACAATTGACATAAGATATTTAAAAATTGAGATGGTTTCTATTGTTGTTCCAGATTTTGAAATTATAATAAAAAGCGTATCTTTTAAATTTAGTTGAGTCAAAGTTCCATTTAAATTTACTGGATCTGTACTTTCAAAAAAGAAAAGCTCTTTTTTTAAAGATTTATTGTGTTGTTTATTGTATTTCAAGAAGTTATAAATAGCATAAGTTCCTAAAGTACTTCCACCAATACCAATAATTGCTATTTGTTTTTGAGGAAAGTTTAAATCATCAAGTCTAGTTTTTAAAACTGTTGTATCAACATACGGAAGAGAGTAATAACCTATTACTTCTCTTTCTTTTTTAATTTCTGCAAAAATTTCTTTATCACTTAGTGATACTTGAGGATAATACAGATTGTTTTTCACTTATTTAGCTCCAGTTGCTTTCTTAGCAGCTTGTTCTTTTTTTGTTTCTTTATCGTAAAAATAGTTTGTAGCTTTTACAAATCCATCAATGCTTCCACAGTCAAATCTTTGTCCATCAAATTTGAATGCTAAAACCATTCCTTTTTTTGCTTGAGCTAAAAGTGCATCTGTAATTTGAATCTCTCCACCTTTACCAGGTTTAGTTTCTCTAATAATATTAAAAATATCAGGAGTTAAAATATATCTTCCAATAATTGCTAAGTTTGATGGTGCAACTTCTGGTTCAGGTTTTTCAACCATATCTTTTACCATATAAATACCAGGTTCAATTTCATTTCCAGCAATAACACCATATTTGTTTGTATCTTCTTTTGGAATTTCTTCAATAGCTACAATTGAACAACCATATTTTTTATATAATTCAACCATTTGTGCTAATACACCTTTTCCAGGAGCATCACATAAATCATCTGCTAAAACAACAGCAAAAGGTTGGTCACCAATTAATGTTTCACCACATAATATTGCATGACCTAAACCTTTCATTTCGATTTGTCTTGTATATGAAAAAGTACATTTAGTAATAACTGATCTAATTTCTGTTAAATAATGCTCTTTGCTTGTACCTTTAATTTGATTTTCAAGTTCATAAGAAATATCAAAATGATCTTCAATTGCTCTTTTACCTCGACCTGTAACAATGGCCATTGTATCCATACCAGCAGCTAGTGCTTCTTCTACTCCATATTGAATAAGTGGTTTAGTTAAAACAGGTAACATCTCTTTTGGCGTTGCTTTTGTAGCCGGTAAAAATCTTGTACCATACCCAGCAGCAGGGAATAGACATTTTTTTATTGGGTTATTTTTATCGTTCATTTTTATTTTCCTTGTAATTGTTCAAATAGTTTTATTAAAACATTTTCGTATATTTTAGCATTTTCTTTTGTATCTGCTTCAAATCTTGTAACCAATTTTGGTGTAGTGTTACTTGCTCTTACTAATCCCCAACCATTTTCAAATATAACTCTAACTCCATCAACAGTTATAATGTCTTTAATTTTTGGAAAATCAGCAGGAGGATTTTCTAAAGCTTTTTTTAAATCTTCAATAATTTTAAATTTAGTATCTTCTGTAACAGTTATATTTATCTCAGGAGTAGAGTAAACTTGAGGTAATGCTTCAAACTCTTTATCAAAATCAAATCCTTGATCAATTAATTCTAAAGCTCTAAAAGTCGCATATAAAGCATCATCATAACCAAAGTATCTATCATTAAAAAATAAGTGTCCTGAAACTTCAGCGGCAAAATCAGCATTTGTTTCTTTTATTTTCACTTTTAAATTTGAATGTCCAGTTTTATACATTATTGCTTTTCCATAAGAATTAATAATATCATACATAACTTGTGAACATTTTACTTCACCAATAACAGTAGGATTTTTTATAAACTTAGAAAAGAATATTGCTAAAATATCACCTTTAAAATTATATTTTGGAGAAAGTAGGGCAATTCTATCAGCATCACCATCATAAGCAAAACCAAAATCATACTCACCAGTTGCTAACTCTTTTTTAATATCTTCAAGAGTATGCTCATCACTTGGATCTGGATGATGATTTGGAAAATTTCCATCTGGTTCTTCAAATAAGATTTTATATTTTATATTTAATCTATCAAGAATTTCTCTTAAAACAACACCAGCAACGCCATTTCCACAGTCAAAAACAAACTTTTTGTTTGTTAATTTTAAATGTGAAAAGTGATTAACAAGATAATCAATATATTTATTTTTAGAATCAATAGAAATCGTAACTTCATTATCTTTAATAGTTGACTTATCTGCAAGAATTTCTCTTCCTAATGCATAAATCTCTTCTCCAAAAAATGGGTCTTTATCTAAAGTGATTTTAAATCCATTATATTCAGGAGGATTATGAGAACCTGTAATCATTACAGAACCATCAGATTTAAGTCCATCAAAATCTGTAAAATTTGCAAAATAATTAGCAGGTGTTGGAACTAATCCCATATCTAATACTTCAAGACCAGCATTATTTATTCCTGAACTCAACCAACCTTTTAATATTGGCGAATGAAGTCTAGCATCATAACCAACTGCAATAAACTTAGCATTTGGTGTTTTTTTAATTAATGCTTTAGCTAAATAGTAACCAATCTTTTTAACTATGTCTTCATTTAGCTCTTTTTCAAAAATTCCTCTAATATCATACTCTCTAAAAATAGATGCACTCATTATATGTTGTTCTCCATGTGTTATATTGATCAAAAATTTTGTTTAATAAATTTGTGACTGTTATTATATGGAATTTTTAATAAAAATTGTGAAAAAATAGTTAAAAGTATCAAATATATAAAAAGCAGCTACAAAACCCAATAGAAAGAAAGTAAAAACAATAAGAAGCGGGCAAATCAAAAATTTAAGCTAAATTTAAGCCATAAGCTATTGACAAAGAGGAAAAAACCTATTATAATTCCCGTCCAA
>Ga0172377_10000655_pt1 | contig 33294 bp, 28 predicted proteins | sample Pumphouse3metaG_FD_119749 | JGI IMG/M metagenome (GOLD analysis project Ga0172377, IMG submission 119749) | Leachate microbial communities from a municipal landfill in Southern Ontario, Canada - Pumphouse #3 metaG | ecosystem: Engineered > Solid waste > Landfill > Unclassified | place: Canada... | reverse complement strand
TTTTTGCTCAAAGTTACATTTAATTGTTTTTGCGACATAAAGGTAACTATAAGGGCTGACATCTCAGAGGATATGTCAGCCCTAACTTTATGCGCTCTTAAAAGTTTTACCGGACAGCAATAAAAAAAAGTTACATACTTACTTAAATCAAGTAAGTATATAACCTTAGTTTACCGTAATTGCGCATTCGCTTACGGAATAGAGGGGTCATTTTCGTTAATGGACTGCCCTTCAGTCACTTATATTTCACGGACTATGCCGCTGAATTAGATCATCAAGGCTCCGACCAATCCGAGGATAGCGTAGAACTCTGGGAGCGCTGCGTAGATAAGTGTGTTCACGAAGACATTGTGACCCTGTGACACGCCCACGATGCCGTTGGCGCAAACCTGTCCCTGGCGAATCGCAGAGATCATACAAACGAGACCCACTGCAATACCCATTCCGAAGAACATATAGCCGTTGTTGACAAAGTCCTTTCCAAGCCATACGAAGAAAGCGACGAAACCGTAGATACCCTGAGTAGCCGGGATCGCTGAAAGAACCATATAATTTCCGGAATGCTCCGGAGCCTTTTTGAGAGCGCCCTCAGCCGCATTACCGGCGATTGTTGTACCGATAGCACTTCCTATACCGGCAAGACTGAGCATAAGGCCCAAGCCAAGATAAGCGAGAATTAGATTCATAATGAATTTTGTTTAATTGTTATTGTTTATTGAATTGTGTCTTGTTGTACTTTGTGTAAAGGCATATAGCCTCTTCCCTGTCCGTTGTAACCGCTGTTCTTGAAAAACTCAAGGAAATTAAGCCTCAAAGGATGAACGAACGCCCCGAGGCAGGACATCGCAAGGTTCAAAGTGTGACCTAACAGCAGGATAAGAATAAACCCTATCCACGCACCGGCGCCGGACCCGTCCCCGAGAAGCATTTTCGCCAATTGGTTGAAAGCGTTTCCGAGCATTCCGCCTGCAAGACCGAGAGCGTAAAGACGAAGATAACTTAGAGTGTCCCCAAGCAGACCGGTAGCGGTGTTGTAAGTGTCCCAAAGACCTACTCCAATGTTAGCCAAAGGATTGCGGTGCATATCGTTGAGAAGGAATATCCCTATCGCTGAAATGCCTCCAATGGTGATTATGACAATCTTCGTCACTGAAGAAGACATAACCCCGAGCAGGGACAAGCCTCCGACAATCACGCTACCTACGATAAGCAAAGTCCATCCCCAGGTGCCCAGAGAATTGGCGAAACCCTTCTGCTTGGTAGCGTAGACGGACTTCGTGATGATAGCGAGAGACAGATGGAATATACCAATGAATATGGATGATATCATCTGGGCGTCATAACCGAAAATCTTCCCCGAGATCATACACTTCTTCAGCCATTCAGGCACCCAAGTCGCTGTGTAGAGATCCATTCCGAAGAATGTGTGAAGCACAATGCCTATGAAGAAAGTCGCGATTCCGAGCGTGCTCACAAGCGGCGCCATAGAGCTGAAACTCTTCACCTTCCTTAGCATAAACCCGATCACGACCAGAAGAAGACCGTAACCCGCGTCCCCCAGACATATTCCGAAGAACATAAGGAAGAATATGGAAAGGAACGGAGTAGGATCGAATTCGTCATAATCCGGTAGGCCGTACATATCTGTCAGGACCGAGAACATCTTAGTGTACTTGTTGTTCTTCAGCTTGATGGGAGGATTGTCCTGCTTGACAGCCGCTTCCTTGATGTAGAAAACGTCCATCTTGTCGAACTCAGAGCATAGTCTTGTCTCGTCCTTAGTTGGGGCGAATCCCGTGACCACGCTTATGTGATTCTCGGCAGCGGTAGGACAGCATGCATTGGCAAGGTAGAAATCAAGATCTGAAAGACTTCTGCTGAGAGACTGCTCAATCTGAGACTTGTAAGATTTCAGAAACTGTAACCGGCCTTTCGCCCTAATCGTCTCCTTTTTCAGCGTCTCTATCTTCTCGGCTGTCACGTCCGCACTTTCGCCCGGAGCGGGACACTCATTGATAGGGAAAATGTAGTCGGCGGATTGAGTGACAGTTACGAACCTTATGTCGGTACTGCTCTCAGCAATTATCTGAAGCGCGAACTTCTCTTTCCATTTAGGGTCGAACTGCTTCTTCGTCACTTTGTAGAAGTGAAGGAAGAGGCCTTGTTCCGAGAGAGTCTGAATCTTCTTTTTGTCGAAATTGCCCCACGGAAGACGTTCCGCATAATCTTTTCGCGCGCTCTGCAACTCTCCCTTGAGCGCCTCCAGCTTTGCTTGCGCCTCAAACACGGCTTCAACAGGATTCTGCACCTTCTCTTTGTGCTCAAGAGAAGACTTCATAATCTTCTCTGAATCACCGTCTTTCGAGAAATCAACGTTACTGAGTACAGTCAATGCCTTTTTACGGGCATCTGACCGAGAAAGCATTTCCGCGGACTTTTCGTCCACAGGCTTGACAGAACGGGTAACGTCAATCACCCCGAACTCCCGGATTCTTTCCATAAATCCTTCCTGCTCCTGATTAAGGAGAATGAAGGAATATTTTGTCATTTGCTCAATCATTCTTCTCTTCCTCCTCTTCTTCAAGTTCGTGCCTGGTCTTGACAATCTTGGATGAAGCCTTGCTCAGGTTCTCCTCATCCTCCATATAGCGTTTGACTTTTCTGATAGCCTCCTGATACCCCGGAATCTGAACCTTCTCATACAGATTGACCTTCTGAGTAGTCTTCTTCCTGTTGTAATCAAGGATTCTGCTCTTCTCCTGATAGACTTCTGACTCAATCCCCATTCGTGAAAGCTCTTTCAGAATGCCGACACCGTCAGCGTACCAAGCAGGTTTGACGAATGCGTTGAAAGGATTGATCTGATAGTGAATGTCTTTCAGTCCCGGGGTCTTCACTCCCGCCACCTTGACCGTGACAAGGTCAACATCGGTGATGGTTATGAGACTCGGCTCGAATTCGTTCCAGAGAGAAGCAAGATAATCATATTTCTTCAGAGAGGCTTCCAGATCCGCAATACACTTTTCAGACTGTTCCTTAGCTTTGCGCACCTCAAGTCTCAGAGCCGACTCCTTGTTCTGTAAAGTAGGGAGCGCCTTCTGACGAACCTTCAGCTGCTTGTTAAGGTTGTTCAGCGATGTTTTGTTGTATTGAAATTTAATGGCCATAATCTCTGTTAGTTACCTTTCCAGTATTTGTCGATGAATCTCTGCTTTATACCGGTCTCAGCCTTGCTGAAATACTTTGCGAACAGCTCCCAGGCCGTGTCAAGCATCTCTTCAATGTTGATGTTGACGTCGATTGACAGAAGTTTCGTGGCATATTCCTTGGCATAATCCAGACAGCGGTGATCATAATCGCTCAGATCGAAACCGTTTTCCAGTTTAGTTTTCGCATTCTGAGCGTCTGCATATAGCCGCACCCCGGCATTCATAACCTGGCTATGATCATCTCTGGTCTTCTTTCCCTGAACTAACTGTTTGAGCCTCGAAAGAGAACGGAACGGGTCGATGATGACCTTTCCGGAATCAGAATCCGCACGCAGGAACAACTGTCCTTCAGTGATGTAGCCGGTGTTGTCAGGAATAGCGTGAGTGATGTCCCCATCGTTGAGCGTGGTGACCGCAATGATGGTTATAGAGCCTTCAGTAGGCAGCTGGACGGCCTTCTCGTAGATCTTGGCCAAATCGGAATACAAAGAACCTGGCATTGAATCCTTTGAAGGAATCTGGTCCATACGGTTGCTGACGATGCTCAGCGCATCAGCGTACAAAGTCATATCCGTGAGCAGCACAAGCACTTTCTCATTCTTGTCCACTGCGAAATACTCTGCCGCTGTCAGCGCCATATCCGGAATCAGAAGTCTTTCGACAGGCGGCTCCTCAGTGGTGTTCACGAAACTAATGATCTTGTCCAAGGCTCCCGCTGACTCGAATGCGTTTTTGAAGAACAGATAGTCGTCATTGGAAAGGCCCATTCCTCCGAGGATGATTTTGTCCACGTCCGCTCTAAGAGCGACATCCGCCATAACTTTGTTATACGGCTGATCAGGATCGGCGAAGAACGGAATCTTCTGTCCCGACACGATAGTGTTGTTCAAGTCGATGCCCGCAATTCCGGTCGGGATTAGCTCCGAAGGCTGCCTTCTCTTGTAAGGATTGACGGAAGGTCCGCCGATCTGCCTAACTTCTCCCTCAACCTCAGGACCTCCGTCGATAGGATGTCCGTAAGCGTCGAAAAATCTTCCTGACAGCTGTTCGCTGACTTTGATGGTCGGAGGATTGCCTATAAAAGACACTTCTGCATTGGTAGGAATCCCTTCCGTGCCTGCGAAAACTTGCAGCGTGATTGTGTCCCCCTTAGTCTTTACGACTTGGGCAAGAAGGCCGTTAACTACGGCAAGCTCGTCATTGGCGACACCTTTGGCGTGTAGTGACACAGTGGCCTTGGTGATTGACTCCAATTGAGTGTAAACTTTTTGATATGCTTTATTTGCCATTTTCTTCCAGCAGTTTGTTCAGTTGATTCTTATAATTCTTAAATCCCTCGCTTTCGAATTCGGAGTAGTTCATCTGTCGTATGACATTGATCAGGTCCTTGAAATAGTTCCTGCACTGCTCAAAATCATCGAATTCAAAATGCTTGTCACAGATGCCCAGAACGAGGTCCAGCATATATTTTTGCCTTTCTATTGGGCAGAGCGCGTCGATCGAGTCGAACGCATCTTGCTGAAGGAAAGTGAAATCCACAAGCTCCGATTTCCAGAAAGTCTCGTGATAGCTCATCGGTACGCCGTCGTCTCCGAGGATGTTGATCTGCTCGCTGGCTTCCATTCCTTGTCTGATGACGTTTTTGACCTTGGCCACTTTCTCGACCCAGCCTTTCTCGATTGTCTTGTCAAGGTACTCGGCGATTTCAGGATATTCCAGATACTTGGAGTACGACTCAAGAGGACCTACGGCAGGATAGCGCTTCTGGTCAGCCCTGCCCTGTTCAAGAGCATAGAAGCAGCGCGCGGCTTTTTTAGTGGATTCTGTCACAGGCTCCTTCAGGTTACCTCCCGCGGGGGACACTGTTCCGATGAAGGTGACGGCGCCCGTCTTTCCGTTGTTGAGTACGACCATTCCGGCGCGTGAGTAGAACTTGGATATAATTGCGGACAAATCCACAGGGAACGCATCCGCTCCCGGAAGCTCCTCCATTCTGTTGCTCATCTCCCTCAGAGCCTGAGCCCAGCGGGAAGTCGAGTCGGCGAGCAGCAGGCATTTCAGGCCCATTGCCCTGTAATATTCGCAAATTGTCATAGCCGTGTAGACTGACGCCTCACGAGCCGCCACAGGCATATTGGAAGTGTTGCAGATGATTGTGGTTCTCTCCATAAGGTGCCTTCCTGTGTGAGCGTCAATCAGATCAGGAAATTCAGTGAAGATCTCCACGACCTCGTTAGCGCGCTCTCCGCACGCAGCCATCACGATGACATCCGCATCACCCTGTTTCGCAATAGCGTGCTGAAGTACGGTCTTGCCGCAGCCGAATGGTCCGGGAATGAAGCCTGTACCGCCTTCGGCGATAGGGTTCAGGGTGTCTATGACTCTGACTCCCGTCTCCATAATCTTGTTGGGCCTTGGCTTTTCCCTGTAGCCTTTGATGGCGATCTTGACAGGCCATTTCTGAGTCATTGTGACATTAACATCCTCCCCGCCTTCATTAGTTAGGACCGCAATCACCTGATCAACGTTGTACTTGCCTGCCGGAGCGATGGTCTTGACAGTGAATTCGCCTTCGAATTTGAACGGAACCATAATTTTGTGTGGAAGCCATCCTTCCTTCACCTCACCGAGCCAGTCCGCGGCAATGACTTTGTCTCCGACTTTCGCAATAGGAGTGTAGTCCCAGATTTTCTTGTGGTCAAGAGGATCTGTGTACTCTCCTCTTTTAAGGAACACACCTGTCATAGTCGTCAAGTCGTTTTGAAGGCCGTCATAGACACTTGACAGAAGCCCTGGGCCAAGAGTCGCCTCAAGCATCCTGCCCTCGAATTCAACGTCATCTCCGTTTTTTAGCCCTCTGGTACTTTCATAGACCTGGACAGACGCTTTGTTCCCTGTAACCTTGATGACCTCAGCCATAAGTGAGGTGCCTTCAAGATTGATATAGCAAATCTCGTTTTCCGCCACAGGTCCTGAAGTCTCGACTGTCACAAGGTTGGAAACTATTCCGGTAACCTTTCCTGTACTTTTCATATATAATCTTATTATTAATTCTTGTTAATAGGGCTGCTACTATTGCCCATCGTATGTAACGCCTTTGAATGTGCCTCTGACCTCGTCCACGAGTTTCTTGAACATCTCTCTTCCGGTCTTTTCGTCAAGAGAGAACCATCTGTTGATAATGTGGAGTTTGGCAAGGAATCCTAAAACGACCTTCAGATCGAAACAATTGAAAACGGTAAGCTCGTCAATCTTGTTCCAATACAAGTCGTCAACGCCTTTTTCCCTTTCAAGAATGTCGCTTGAGCCCAGAGCGGTTTCGACTTTCTGAAGTTCTTCGAATTCTCCCGTCTCGATGTCCATTACGTCTTGCTCAGGGGCTCTTGAAAGCGCCTTGTTCAAGAAGCGCACTTTCGCGTTCCTGACATTCAGGTCGAAAGTAAAGTAGTCTTTGATGAATGAGTCCTTGCTCTGAAGAGCGTTCTTGTAGAAGTCAAGGTCAAGCTTGCAGTCATCGTAGCCTTCCATCAAAGTGTCTATCGTCTTGTTGTCTTTTTCCGAGCAATTCTCTTTGATCTCCTCAAGAAAAGATTGCGCGGAACTCCCGTCCGTGAATTTCCAATCTTTTGAAAGTTCCGGAAAGCCTGCTATCAGATAATAGAAATTGTCCATTGAATTAGTCTCCGAAGAGGAACTTCCTCGTTGTAGGCCTCAAATACGCACTGATAAGAGATTTGAATGTCTCGTCTGTCAGGCTTATGAAATAACTGCCGTCTTTTGGTCCGATTGTGAAGCCTCCGGCGATTTTCTTTGAGAATGTGACATCAACTTTCCCGTTCAGAAGCGTGGAAAGTTCCTTTTTTACGAAAGGCTCCAATTCCGCCTTCAACGATTCAGGCATAACGAGCGATATGTCTGTTGATTCCTGGGTGCTGAATCTCTGAGCTACAATCTTGACGGTCTCTTTTATGAAATCCGCTGAAGAAAGAGACTTGGCCACTTCAAGATCCGACGTTTTGCTGAGAATTAGAGACTCAATCTCCTGCTTGACGGCCTGAAGACTTTGGGTTGATGCCATTTTTACGTCGCTTTCAGCTTTGGACCGGAAATCAGCCGCCTGCTTTTCAGCTTTGGATATAATCGTCTCTGCCTGTCTGGTGGCATCCGCGATAATGGCATCCGCCTTCTTTTTGGCCTCCGAGAGCATTGCCTCGCCCTCTTCTCTACCTTTGGACAAGCCTTCGTTGAAGAGTTTGTCTGTTAGCTCCTGCAATTTATCCTGCATAAGAAATTAGTTTTCGATTGTTGCTTTAATGTTTTAAAATGAATTTAACAAAAATACTAAAAATCCGTAACAAAAAAAACGCAAACCGTCTAAATTATCAAATAGTATAATCAGAAGTTTGCGTTTTTGTAAATTATCTATAATCGGGGTTAGCTCATCCGAGAAAACTTAACAGAATTCCGGCAGCCACCGCTGAACCGATTACACCTGCAACATTCGGGCCCATCGCCTGCATCAGCAAATGATTTTTAGGATTTGATTCTCTTCCCACAATCTCAGACACTCTCGCGCTGTCCGGAACAGCGGACACGCCCGCATTGCCGATGAGAGGATTGATCTTGTGCCCTTTCTTGAGGAACAGATTCAGTATTTTGACGAAAAGCACTCCGCTGGCCGTCGCAATCACAAATGACAGCAGGCCGAGGATGAAGATCTTCACTGAAGTTGCTGAGAGGAATTTGTCGGCCTGCGTGGAACATCCGACGGTCAAGCCAATCAATGTGGTCACCACGTCTATCATAGGACCTCCCGCAGTCTGTGCGAGCCTTCTTGTGACCCCGCTCTCCTTCAAAAGGTTGCCGAAGAACAGCATTCCAAGAAGCGGCAGACCAGACGGCACGATGAAGGCAGTTGTCAGGAAGCCGATGATAGGGAATATGATTTTCTCTTTCTGACTGACCTGACGAGGCTTCGGCATCTCTATAAGCCTTTCTTTCTTGCTTGTGAACAGCAGCATTATAGGCCTCTGGATCACAGGCACAAGAGCCATATAGGAATACGCTGAAACGGCTATCGCGCCCATCAGATCCGGTGCCAGTTTGGATGACAGGAAAATCGCGGTAGGGCCGTCAGCGCCACCGATTATGCCTATGGCTCCCGCTTCGTTAGGCGAGAACCCGAGAAGCAGCGCGAGCAGGTAGGCTCCGAATATTCCCATCTGTGCGGCCGCTCCGATCAAAATCAGCCTCGGCTGCGAGATCAGGGCGGAAAAATCAGTCATAGCCCCGATTCCGAGAAATATCAGAGGCGGATACCATCCTTGCTTAACTCCCTGATAGAGAGTGTTAAGCACAGAGCCGTCTTCATAAATGCCAATATTAAGGCCGGGGAACATAGGAATGTTCCCGATAATCATTCCGAATCCAATAGGGACGAGCAGCAGCGGCTCCCACTCCTTGACAATGGCAATGGTTATGAAGCCGATGCCGATGAGAATCATCATCAGATTCTGCCAAGTCGCATTACAAAAGCCGGTGTATTGCCAGAATTGGATAAGACTGTTAATGATCTGATCCATTTCCGATTATGCGATTGTTACTATTGAAGCTCCTTCAAGAACGGAGTCGCCTTTGCTCACGCTTACGGCCGTGACAGTGCCGTTGACATCGGACTGGATTTCGTTTTCCATCTTCATAGCCTCGATGACGGCTATTTTCTGTCCGGCCTTCACCGCGTCACCGACCTTGACCGAAACTTCAAGGATGACACCGGGAAGCGGTGATGTTATTGCTTTTCCTGCGCCTGTAGGTGTTGCCGCGGGAGCAGCCACAGGTGCCGCGACCGGAGCCGCTTTAGGAGCAGCCGGGGCGCTTGGGGCAACGGGAGCAGAAACGGGAGCCTGTGAATTCTCCATTTCCACATTATAGGAAGTTCCGTTCACGGTGACATCCGCGTTCTTTCCTTCTACAGAATTAATGGTAACATTGTACTCGTTGCCATTGATTTTGAACTTGTACTCTTTCATTGTATGTTAATTTGTTATAAATCAATAATTTATGGTAGCCTCCTGAATGAGTCGGACTTGTCCGCCCAAGCGCTTTCGGCGTGTTTTATGGTGATCGTGAAACTTTCCTCGTCGTGGACCGTGTCGTTGAGATAGTCATTAAGTGCAACGGCAATAGCGGCATAGACCTCACCGCCGTATTCCTTTTCAAGGGCCATTGAGATTGCGGCCGCAACTTCCGGTGTCATTCCTTTCGCTGTCTTCTTTCTCTTGAATTTGCCCTGGAATATGTTCCCGACGCTTCCGTAGAGGAGCCAGAGAATGATAAGGCCCGCGAACACCACGGTCACAGACACGAGTGTCAGAATCAGGCCGTAAGGGTCTTCTCTCTTGAGTTTCTGGCTTCCTGTCTCGACGTGTTTAATTCCATTCACAAGCATTGGACTGGCTACGGTCGGAGTGTCGGCTCTCTGAAAGTCCATTTTCTTGTTGTCCAAAGCAATCTTGCTTGTGGTCATATCTGCCGGCAGATCCGAAAGAACAGTTATGGAATCGATAATTGTTCTTCCATCGTTGCTTGTCAGATAGATGGTCGAACCTTTTCTGATTATGAAATCAAGATAGAAGGTTCCATGATTGCTGTCGCCTGAGGCGAAGAGCACCGCCACTTGTCTGGGACCGAGTTTAGTTTTGAGGTCGCCTTTAGGGATCTCGCTTTTCACAAGGTTGCCCCTGTCATCGGAGAAATAGCATCCTCCGAAGTTCAAGGTGCCTTGGGATGTGTTCATAATCTCAATCCAGCCGTTATGCCGGCCGTAGTCGTCTACAATGCTGCTGTCGTTCTCGGCCATCACCTCTGAAATGATGAGGTCGGTGACGTTTTGAGCGCGCAGAGTTAGGCTCAGCGAGATTAAGACACCTATGAATATAAGAGATTTCTTCATTTTCATTGTCCTGTTAAAGAGGAAGATTGTCGTGCTTCTTGGCAGGCAGAGTCTGCTTCTTGTCCGCGAGCTGCTCAAGAGCCCGGATCACGCGGAAACGGGTGTTCCTCGGCTCGATGATGTCATCGATATATCCCATCTTTGCCGCCTGATAAGGATTACAGAACAGATCGTTGTACTCGTTTTTCTTCTGTTCGGCGAGTTTCGCTTTCTCCTGCGGATCCTCAATTGCCTTCAACTCTTTTCCGTAAAGGATCTTCACTGCTCCGTCGGCTCCCATCACCGCGATGTTGGCGGAAGGCCATGCGTAGTTTAAGTCGCCTCTCAACTGCTTGCAGCTCATAACGATGTGGGCTCCACCGTAGGATTTGCGGAGCGTGACCGTGACTTTCGGCACTGTCGCTTCACCGTAAGCGTAAAGAAGTTTTGCACCGTTGTCTATGATCGCGCCGTACTCCTGCTGTGTCCCGCAAAGGAAACCCGGAACATCGACCAATGTCACAAGTGGGATGTTGAAAGCGTCGCAGAATCTTACGAAACGCGCTGCTTTTCTGGAAGCGTTGTTGTCAAGGACGCCGGCAAGAATCTTAGGCTGGTTGGCTACGAGCCCGACTGACCTGCCGTTGAATCTGGCGAATCCGACTATGATGTTTTTTGCGAATGAGGCGTGTACCTCAAAGAATTTTCCGTCATCAACAATGCTCTTGATGATGTAGTACATATCATAAGGCTTGTTGGGATTGTCGGGGATTATTTCGTTGAGAGCGTCATCGACTCTGCTTACAGGGTCTCCGGTAGGGACTGCTGGAGCTTCTGATCTGTTGTTCTGCGGCAGATAACTTAACAGATCTTTGATGATGTTGATGCCGTCCTCGTCGTTCTCAGCCGCAAAGTGGGCGACACCGCTTTTTGTGGCGTGTACGCTTGCTCCTCCGAGGTCTTCAGAGGTGACTGTCTCTCCGGTTACGCTTTTCACGACTTCAGGTCCGGTGAGGAACATATAGGATGTGTTCTTGACCATAATAGTGAAGTCCGTGAGGGCGGGGGAGTAGACCGCTCCGCCGGCGCAAGGACCGAATATCCCCGAAATCTGCGGCACTACTCCGGAAGAAAGGATGTTCCTTTCAAAAATCTCTCCGAATCCAGCCAATGCGTTTGTGCCTTCCTGAATTCTTGCTCCTCCCGAGTCGTTGAGACCGATGCAGGGGGCGCCGTTTCCGGAAGCCATATCCATTACTTTGCAGATTTTCTGAGCCATAGTTTCCGAGAGTGATCCTCCCGAAACGGTGAAATCCTGTGCGAAGACGTAGACTAACCTCCCGTTGATGGTGCCTTGGCCCGTCACGACTCCGTCACCGTCGAAATGAGTTTTGTCCATATCGAAATTCGTGCAGCGGTGCTGTACGAACATATCGTATTCCTCAAAACTGCCTTCGTCAAGAAGTAAAGCTATCCTCTCACGCGCGGTGAGTTTGCCTTTCTGGTGTTGTGCGTCAATCCTTTTCTGTCCGCCGCCCATTCTGGCGGAAGCTCTGCGCTCAACCAACTCTTTGATTTTCTCTTGCTGAACACTCATATATTTTGCATTTCAATTGTTGAATTTGCAAATATACTCAGATTTCCTTTTCTTTGAACATCTCAAAGTTCCAATACGCCATTTATACACAACTTTCGCCACAATAGTAACCCAATTGCCGTGAGCCGGCTGTCCTCTATGGCGTATGCGGTCATTCGGCCGCGGTCGGCTGATGCCGACTTGTGTCAAAGGGTAGAGGCTCTTTTTTCGGAATCGACCTTTCACTGCTTGGGTGGCAGTTAGGTGTGTATATGCCGACAGTGTCAGGGATTATTGCTGGACGGGATACGGATATTCTGGTTAGATGGTGGTAGGCGGAAAATGAAAAAAGCCCCGGCGCCAAAACGTCGGGGCTCTTATGCGATATGTCTTTGCGAGAATTATTCCTCTTCGGAAGGCTTCATCGTGGAGTAGACATTGGTGACGTCCTCATCGTTCTCAATCAGATCGGTGAGCTTGTCAAGATCAACTCTCTGTTCAGGAGTGACCTCTTTCAGATCCACATTCGGAAGTCGTTCGAAACCGCCGGAGACAAGCTCGTAGCCGTTGTCCTCAATGAATTTCTGGATAGCTCCGTAAGCCTCGTATGCGCCGTAGATGACGATGTCTTTGGTCACGTTGCCGTCCTGATCCTCTTCCTCCTCTTCGTAGACTTCCTCACCTCCGAGGTCAATCAACTGCAGCTCAAGCTCATCGACATCGATAGGAGTGGTCTCTTTGATGCGGAACACGCATTTGTGGTCGAACATAAAGCTTACGCTGCCGCTCGTTCCCAATGTTCCGCCGCATTTGGTGAAATAGCTTCTGACATTAGCCACTGTCCTTGTGGTGTTGTCAGTCGCGGTCTCAACTAAATATGCGATTCCGTGAGGACCGTATCCTTCGTATGTGACCTCTTTGAAATCCCCCTGAGCCTTGTCCGTGGCCTTTTTGATGGCACGCTCGACATTCTCCTTAGGCATACTCTCGTTTCTCGCTTCCGCAACAAGCGCTCTAAGTCTAGGGTTACCCACAACATCGGGGCCTCCGGCTTTGACTGCGATAGTAATCTCCTTCCCAAGTTTTGTGAAGGTTCGGGCCATGTGACCCCAGCGCTTCATCTTTCTCTCTTTTCTAAACTCAAATGCTCTTCCCATACTCTAAAAAACTTATTTTGTAGTCTGCTGACTTTCTATTCTTGAAATATACTTGTCAATGTCGTAACCCTCGATAGACTGAGGGAACTGATCTTTAATCTCCTTGTAGTAAGTCAGCGCCTCATCGTTCTTGCCCAGCTGCTCGCAAGTGACACCTGCCTTAAGAAGGTAAGTGGCCTTGTACAAGTTATCAGCCTTGCCGGCCGCTTTCTTGAAGAAAGACAAAGCCTCGTCGTACTTCTCAAGCCCGATGTAGGAATCACCTATGCAGGCGAGAGCTCTCGCTGCGAGAATTGGATCCTTGCCGTTATACTTCTTGAGGTAAGAAATCGCATTCTCGAAATTGCCGAGATGGAGTTCGCAGACTCCCGCATACAGGAATGTGGACGCTCCTGCCTTTGCGCCGTACTCTTTGATGATCTGCGCGAATCCCAGAACGTTGCCGTCCCCGTTGAGTGCAAGCTCGTACTCCTCTGAACGGAAATTGTTTTCCGCAGGGAACATCTGCTCCTGAGCTTCGGCCTTCTTTGGCTGATAGTAGAACTTGTGATAGCAGAGAACTGCCAGGACAATGACAAGAACTGCCGCAATGCCGATGTAAACGGCTTTTTTGTACGCTGTGAAGAATTTCTCGGTGCGTGAAAGGGTCTCGGTGACTTTTTCCTGACGGATGCTTTCCTGCTCCTTTAATTGATTTTCATTCTGAAGATTTTGCTTTGCCATATTTTAAAATATTTATATTTTCACAAAGAGAATGCAAAATTACAAAAAATAGACTAATTCAACAATTATTTATTTCTCCTTCTTTTGGTATCTTTGCAGAGCTATGCTTGCTTTGGAAAAAATAGTAGTAAAGGATTTCAGGAACATTGAGTTTCAGGAGCTGATCTTTTCCCCGAACATCAACTGCATCTCCGGGAACAATGGGATGGGAAAGACAAATCTGATGGACGCAATTTATTATCTGTCAATGACAAAGAGCGCCTTTTCGTCTTCCGACAAATTCAATTTCCGTTACGGAACCGACAAGTTCGAACTTGCCGGCGCTTACCGTATGCCGGACGGTCAGAAACAGACCTTTTCATTTGCTGTTGATGTGTCAGGGGTAAAAAAGATAAAGAAAGGAGAAAAATTCTACAAGAAAGTATCCGACCACGTAGGAGAATTGCCAATAGTTATGGTCTCACCTTCGGACATCGCCCTTGTGAGTGATTCCGGAGAGGAAAGGCGGAAGTTCACCAACGGGGTGCTTTCTCAGATGGACAGAGAGTATCTGACCGCGCTCCAACAGTACAACAGACTGCTTATGCAGCGAAACAAGATGCTGAAGGACAAGGTCTCGGACGACACTTTGCTGGACGTGTTTGACGACAGGATGTCTGCTCTGGCTTCCAAAGTGTATGAGTTCAGATCGGAGTTCGTCAGAAAGCTAACGCCTGTGGTGGCGCACTACTATAACATCCTGTCAGGCAATTCCGAGACGGTCGGAATCGGCTACAAATCAGATCTTTCGAGATCCTCTCTCAATGACCTTCTCAAGGCTTCGCGCCAAAGGGACCGGTATTTCGGTTACACAACCGCTGGGGTGCAGAGGGACGATCTGGATTTTTCTATGAATGATTATCCGATCAGAAAGATAGGCTCTCAGGGACAGCAGAAGTCGTTTTTGGTCTCATTGAAATTGGCTCAGTATGAGATTATGAGACAGAAGTACGGCTACGCTCCCATTCTTCTTCTTGACGACGTGTTCGACAAATTGGACATCGCCAGAATCTCCAATCTGCTTTCTATGGTGTCCGGAAATGATTTCGGACAGATTTTCATAACGGACAGCAACAAAGTCAGAATGTCCGGCATCGTGGACTCTCTCACAGAGGACAGAGTCTATTACGAATCGTCCGACGGGGCTTTTAATCAAATTTAAATGGACAAGAATCAGAATTCAAGCGGTTTGCGTCGTTCAAAGGCGGTCGGTATCGGGACTCTTATTCCGTATTTTCTGAGGAGTATGGGTCTTTCTTACGGAATGAACACTCATATAATATATTGTGCGTGGGATGCGGTTTCAGGAGCCGGTCCGTTCACGCTCAAGACTTTCTTCCGCAACGGGACTTTGTTCGTGACCCTGAACTCGTCAGTGATAAGAAGCCAACTGTATATGCAGAAGGATGTTCTCGTGGAAAAAATCAATCAGTATCTCGCCGGCGATCATCTTTATGACGAAAAAATCGCAAAGACAGGATATGTTCAAAAAATAGTCTTGAAATGATTAAGAGAAAATTGAAAATTGTCGTTGACAGCGTAATCCCTTTTCTGAAAGGAGTTCTGGAACCTTACGCTGATGTCTTGTACAAGGACGGCAAACTGATAACTCACGAGGATGTCATTGACGCTGACGCGCTGATCATCCGCACAAGGACGAAATGTGATGAGAAATTTCTTAGGAAGACGAGGATAAAGATCATATCTACTGCCACCATCGGAACTGATCACATAGATCTTGATTTCTGCCAGGCGCACAGCATCAAAGTTTGCAATGCGGCCGGATGTAATGCCGGCGGGGTTATGGATTATGTCTTTTCGGCCCTCTACGGAACGGCTTGCAGGGAGGCGATAAAGCTGAAAGGATGCAAGTTCGGGATAATCGGCGTCGGAAATGTCGGCTCCAAAGTGGCATATATGGCTGATTATCTTGGTTTCAATGTTCTGAAAAACGACCCTCCCCGCGAAGAGAAGGAAGGTCCTGAAGGCTTCTGTTCTCTGGACTATCTCCTCAAGAACGCTGACATAGTGACTCTTCACGTGCCTCTGGACGAGACTACTAAGGGAATGGCGGATGACCTTTTTTTTGACAATATGAAACCCGGGGCGTTCTTCATAAATGCCTCAAGAGGGGAGGTGATGTCTGACGAGGCTCTGCTGAGGGCTATCCCGAAGCTGGGTCCCGTGATCATTGACACTTGGAACAACGAGCCTAACGTCAATCAGGAATTGATTTCGAAAGTGGACATCGCGACTCCTCATATAGCCGGTTATTCTTTTCAGGGGAAGCAGAACGGAACTTCAGGTGCAGTGAGATCCGTGGCGAAGTATTTCGGCATCACAGAGCTTTATGATTATTTCCCTTACGAGAACATTCCGCAGCAGGAGCCGATGAAACTATCTTTAAAAGGTATGAATCAAGGCGAGATTGCCGCTGTTATGCAATATAATTATCCTATCTTTACGGATGATTTTATGTTCAGACTGAATCCGGACGGTTTTGAGACTATGCGTTCGGAGTATCAGTACCGAAGAGAGTTTTATGTCTAACTAATGTACCAATAAATAATGTTTACTCAGAATGATTTGGAACAGATGGAGGAGAGAGGCTCTTCCGTCCGTCAGGTGGAAGGGCAGCTTGATCATTTCAGAAAAGGCTTCCCTTGGATGAAGATTGTCGGTCCTGCGACTCCCCAAAGAGGAATTTCAGTTTTGAGCGAGTCAGACTTGAATGTTGCCGTGGCTTATTATGAATCCGCTTCAGTGGACGGGAAATGCAAATTCGTCCCTGCTTCGGGTGCGGCATCGAGGATGTTCAAGACAATGTTCGCCGCTCTTTCCGTTCTAAATGAGGGAAAGGATGTGCCGGAGGATTCTCCCTCACGCAAACTTGTCGACAACATAGAGAAATTCGCTTTCTATTCCAAGGATATGTTCGGAGAGCCTTCGGACACTATGGCTTACCGGAAAGATGTTCTTTCTAAATTGCTCACTCCGACAGGGTTGAACTATGGGGCTAAGCCTAAGGGCGTGATCAAGTTCCATAGATATGCGGATGGCGAGTGCCGGACTGCCTTTGCGGAGCATCTGGTTGAGGCTCAGGCATATATGCGCAATTCCGACGGGTCTTCCAATCTTGTCGTTACCATATCCCCGGAACATCTGGACCTTTTCAAGGCTGCTCTGGAGGAGGTTAAGGATGTTTATGAGAAGAAATACGGGGTTCGTTACAATGTGACTTTCACTTATCAGAATCCTGCGACCGACACTATTGCCGTCGATCTGAAGAACAGGCCTTTCAGAACCGAGAAGGACGAATTGCTGTTCAGACCGGGCGGACACGGTGCGTTGATCTACAATCTCAACAAGGTGTCGGAGGAGCTTGTGTCCATCAAGAACATCGACAATGTCGCCAATGAAAGACTTCTTCCTGTCACTGCGACGTACAAGAAGGCTCTTATGGGCAAATGTCTTCAATTGAGGGACAGAATATTCGGTTATCTGCGTGAGTTTGACGGGGTTACAGACGCTTCTTCCGCAGAGTGCAGGAATCTTTGCGATACGGTTGAGTCTTTCCTGGACAGGGAATTGTGCATCCAATTGCCTTTGGCGCGTGATTGCGAGGAAAGGATGCGAGTCCTCAGGGCGAAGCTTGACAGGCCGGTGAGAGTGTGCGGAATGGTAAGAAACGAAGGCGAGCCGGGAGGAGGACCTTATGTCGTCTCAAAAGAGGGCGCTACCTCTCTTCAGATTCTCGAGAGTGTGCAGATCAATCGTGAAAGTGAGGGTGCGATGGAGGCAATGTCAAGAGCGACTCATTTCAATCCGGTGGATCTTGTCTGCTGTCTGAGAAATTATAAGGGAGAGAAATTCGATTTGTTGAATTATGTTGATCTTGAGGCCGGATTCATCAGTTCCAAGAGTTATCAGGGAAGAGAACTCAAAGCTCTGGAATTGCCTGGACTTTGGAACGGTGCTATGAGTGATTGGAACACGGCTTTCGTTGAGGTCCCTCTGGAGACTTTCAATCCTGTGAAAGAGGTTGTGGATCTTCTTAAGAGCGCTCATCAGCTATGAGAAAAATATTAGTCGCTTCGATTGTCTTTCTGTCGTGCTGCTTGTTGCTGTCTGACAGTTTTGTCTTCGGACGAGGTAAGGACGGAGGAAAGATTGACTTGTCAAGAATGAGTCTTGCGGACTCTGTCATCAATTCCGCAATTTCTTCAGGCGAGATCCCTGGAGCTGTGCTTTGCGTAGTGAATGGAGATAAAGTCGTGTATCTGAAGGCTTACGGCAACAAATCCGTTGTTCCTGACACTGTGGCTATGACAGTGGGGACGGTGTTTGATCTGGCGTCCGTCAGCAAATGCGTGGGTACGACTCTGTCTTTTATGCAGTTGATTGACAACGGGAAGGTCAGATTGTCGGACGATGTGTCCAAGTATATCCCCGGATTCAAGCCTTGGAAGGACTCTTCGACGGGAGAGGTGGTCGACATAACCGTTCAGGATCTGATGACACATTCCTCAGGACTGAGCCCTTATGTCAATGTGTCCGAGTTTGTCAAAAGATATGGTCGCGGACAGCCTGACTCATTGATGAGTTTTATCGTCCGTGAAGTTCCGAGGAATTTCAGGCCCGGAACGGACTTTATGTACAGTTGTCTTAATTTCGTCACTTTACAGCATATTTTGGAGAATGTGACTGGCGAAAAACTGTGTGATTATGCCTTGAAAAATGTGTTCGGGCCGCTCGGATTGAAGCACACTTGCTACAATCCAAAGGGAGAGACTTTGGCGTTGTGCGCTCCGACTGAGGTTCAGTCTGACGGAAGACCGCTGGTGGGAGTGGTTCACGATCCGCTCGCAAGGATCATCAACGGAGGAAATTCCGGAAATGCGGGCGTCTTTTCCGATGCATTGGATCTTTCTAAAGTCGCCATCGCTCTTCTGAATTGGGGAAAGGTAAGCCCCCGTTCTTCGGACAGAATCCTGAGCGAGGAGGCGGTGAGGAGGATGATCACGATTCCTTCCGGTAATTCTTTTAGTGTCGGAAGGGCGTTGGGCTGGGATGTCTTGAGCGAGCATTGCGGAGTGAAAGGTGATTTGTTCAGCCGTGAGCTGTCTATATGTCACACAGGCTACACCGGCCCGTCTATGGTGATTGATTTCGAGACCGGTACAGCTGTCATTCTGTTAGCTCACAGAGTGCATCCTAAAGATGACGGCAGTGTTGGAGCATTGCGTGCTAAGGTGGCCAATGTCGTGGCCGGTTCCATTGTCGATGCGGGAGAGATTGGCAACAATTTTTTGCACGGGAAGAAATAATATCTAAATTTGTCCCCTGTACATTGAAACCCGAGCCTGGTAGTAACATTGCCAGATGAATAGATTATTGTTAATATCCATTATCCTATTGTCTCTTTTCGCGTTGTCCCTTAGTTCGTGCTCAGTGGCTGACGAGAATTTTGACGACTCTCCGGACGTCGGTCTGCTTGCTGTTTTCGGCAAAGTGACGGACAAAGCCAGTTCGGAGCCTATAGACAGCATTATGCTGATTCTTTCGTCTTTCAATTCTTCAGATTTCTCGGCCCGTCTCTCCTCTGACACAACTTTGACTGACGCTGCCGGAAAATACAAGTTCTTGAACGCTCCTTACTCTTTAGCTAACTCCTACGTCATTGAAGCTATCGATGCCTGTAAGAACAGGAAGGGAGGAAAGTATTCGAGCGGGAGGATTGAGATATTTCTAAGTGCCGGCAGTCCGTTGTATGATTCCGACAGAAAGTTCTATTTCATCGGTGATCAGAATTTCTTTTTGACTTGGACGGGCTTATAGATTGCTATATTTTCGGAATTTGACTATTTTTGCAAGAATATTGTCAAATGTCAGACTGATGCTGAAAATCTCAGATTTCAACGGATTGTCGCAAATCCGTACACCGTTCTATTATTGTGACTTGGAATTGTTGCAAAAGACTCTTTCCGAGTTGAGGATTGTTTCCGACAAGTTCGGAATACGGGTCAACTATGCTGTCAAAGCCAATTCTGACGAGAGGCTTCTGAGATTGGTGTCTTCGCAAGGTTTCGGGGCGGACTGTGTCAGCGGTAATGAGGTCACACTTTCACACAGTTGCGGTTTCTCTCCGGAGAGGATAATGTTTGCGGGGGTGGGCAAGAGCGATAAGGAGATTTTCGATTCTCTGAAGATCGGAATTGGTGCTTTCAATTGCGAGTCTCTTCAGGAATTGTCTGTAATCAATGAGATGGCAGGGCATTTAGGGATCAAGGCTAATGTGTCTTTGAGAATTAATCCCAACATTGACGCGCACACTCACAGGTATGTGACGACGGGCTTGTATGAGAACAAGTTCGGGATTGCGGCTCACGAGTTTGACTCTGCTATCGAGATTGTCAAGAATAGTCAGAATCTGGTGTTCAGGGGATTGCAATTCCACATAGGCTCTCAGATTACTCAAATTGACAGCGTTTATGCTTTGGAATGTCGCAGGGTCAATGAGATTGAGGAGTATTTTTTCTCTCGAGGTCTTGTAGCTGAGAGCTTGGACCTCGGAGGCGGACTTGGCGTTGATTATGAGTCTCCTGATGACAATCCTGTTGCGGATTTCAATGAGTGGATGAAGACAATCAAAGACAATCTCTCTGTCAGACCGGGACAGGTGGTTCAAGTGGAGCCTGGCCGCTCTGTAGTGGCTCAAAGCGGCACGCTTATTTCGAGGGTCCTTTATCTCAAGAGCGGGGAGACCAAGAATTTCCTTATTCTGGATGCGGGCATGAATGATCTCATAAGGCCGGCCCTGTACGGGGCCTATCACAAGATTGAGAATCTGTCCGCTTTCTATTTGCGAAATGATGATTGCAAGGAGTGTGTGTATGATGTCGTGGGACCTGTTTGCGAGTCGAGCGATGTGTGGGGCGAGGAAAGGGAACTCAGAAAGAGTTTCAGAGGCGATCTTCTTGCCATCCGGAGCGCCGGGGCGTACGGGCAGGTTATGGCGAGCAGATACAATTGTCGGGATCTGGCTCCTCTTGTCTATTCTGACAGAGTGGGCGATTCGCCGAAGTTAGTTGATTATTTTAAATAGTATAGAATATTATGTTTGAGAATTTATCCGAAAGGCTGGAAAGATCCTTTAAGATTCTTAAGGGAGAGGGGAAAATAACCGAAATTAATGTTGCCGAGACCATTAAGGACATCCGCAAGGCTTTGCTGGATGCCGATGTCAGTTACAAGGTGGCTAAGGATTTCTGTGACAGGGTGAAGGTGAAGGCTATGGGACAGAATGTCCTTACAGCAGTGAAGCCTCAGCAGATGATGGTGAAAATCGTTCACGATGAGCTGACTGAGTTTATGGGCAGTGATTCTCAGGACATTAATGTGAAAGGTAATCCGGGGGTTGTCCTTGTCGCTGGTCTTCAGGGCTCAGGAAAGACCACTTTCTGCGGGAAATTGGCTCATAACTGCAAGAGTAAGAGGGGGCTGAATGTTCTGTTGGTGGCGTGTGACGTCTACAGGCCCGCAGCTATCGATCAGTTGAAGGTCCTCGGAGAGCAGATTCAGGTGCCGGTTTACTCTGAGGAGGGGGTAAAGGAGCCTGTACGTATTGCTAAGAATGCTTTGGCCAAGGCCAAGAATGAGGGCTTTAATCTCGTGATCATTGATACGGCGGGCCGTTTGGCGGTTGATCAGGAGATGATGGATGAGATTTCGGCATTGAAGGACGGGACTTCGCCAACAGAGACGCTGTTCGTGGTCGATGCTATGACCGGACAGGATGCTGTGGACACTGCGAAGGCTTTCAATGACAGGCTTGATTTCGACGGTGTGGTTCTGACAAAGATGGATGGTGACACCAGAGGCGGTGCCGCTCTTTCAATCAAAGCTGTGGTCAACAAACCTATCAAGTTCATTAGTTCAGGAGAGAAACTTGAGGCTCTGGATGCTTTTTATCCTGCCAGAATCGCTGACCGAATCCTCGGTATGGGTGATGTTGTCACTCTCGTGGAAAAGGCTCAGGAACAGTTTGACGAGAAGCAGGCTCGCGAGCTGAAGAAAAAACTTGCGAAGGACAAATTCTCTTTGATGGATTTTTACAATCAGATTCAGCAGATCAAGAAGATGGGTAACATTAAGGATCTGGCTTCTATGATTCCTGGTGTTGGCAAGGCTATAAAGGATGTGGATGTGGACAACAGTTCTTTCAAAGGGATCGAGGCGATTATTATGTCTATGACTCCAGAGGAGAGGGATCATCCTGAAATCATCAACGGCAGTCGCCGCAAGCGTATCGCTGACGGCAGCGGCACTTCTCTTCCTGAGATCAACCGGCTTCTGAAGCAGTTTGAAGGTACTCGCAAGATGATGAAGTCCGCGATGACAGGTGATCTCGCAGCCAAAATGAAAGGTGCACGGCGTTAGGCGCATCAGCTCCGCTGACTAGCCTAACGCCGTCAATCCCCGTGTTGTAGGCGCTTTGCGTTTAACCGCGGGGTATCTGACCCCCGCCGGCAAGCCGGCTGCCCCTAATGGGCTATGTGCGGCCATTCGACCTCAGTCGTCTGCTGCCGACTGAGGTCGGCAGCGCGAAGGCCGGTAAGTCCTGTCCGACAATTCCATAAGGCTTGTTGGCGGCACTATTTGAAATAAAATTTCGTAATAAAACATAATTGTGTTTACTTTGCAGGACAAACACGTACAACATTATGGAATTCAAAGCTAAACAGCTTGCTCAAATCCTCAAGGGAACTGTCGATGGAGATCCGGAAGCAGTAGTCAAAAGTTTCGCGAAAATAGAGCACGGAAAGCCCGGCGCTATATGCTTTTTCGCCAATCCTAAATATGAACATTACGTTTACACCTGCAAGGCGTCAGTACTGCTCGTGAACAAGGATTTCACCCCGAAAGAGGCTGTCACCCCCACTATGATCAGAGTGGAAGACGCTTATCGCGCCGTGGCCGACCTTCTCCACTATGTTTCAGCCCAGAGGTATAACCAGGGCTTCCACAGAGGCCTTCGCGCAAGATGGTTCCTTACTACCAAATTCGGCAAAAAAGTCTATGTCGGGGACTTCTCTTACGTTGGGCACCACGCAAAGATAGGTGATTACACCAAGATATATGAAAATGTCTACATAGGAGACAACGTCCAGATAGGCTCGCATTGCATCCTCTATCCCGGAGTGAGAGTCTATCCAGGAATGATTATAGGCAACAATGTGATAATCCACGCCAACGCAGTCATAGGATCTGACGGTTTCGGCAATGCCCCGCGTCCTGACGGATCTTGGGAGAAAATAGAGCATCTCGGCAACGTGGTCATTGGCAATGACGTAGAAATCGGCGCCTGCACTACCATCGACAAATCCGAGATGGAATCCACAATAATAGGCAATGGAGTGAAGATCGACAACCTTTGTCAGATTGCGCACAACGTACAGATAGGAGACAACACTGCAATAGCGGCTCAGACTGGAATAGCAGGTTCCACAAAGATCGGTAAGAACTGCATAATGGCCGGACAGGTCGGCATCGCAGGTCACCTTACGATATGCGATCACACCACTTTCGGCGCGCAGACAGGAGTCATCGGCAACATCAAGACGCCCGGGCAGGTCGTTCTCGGAACTCCGTCGATGCCGATTAAGACATATTTCCGCAGCTACGCCTTGTTTAAGAAAGCAGGCGAGGATTACGACAAGTAGCGAAAATCACAATCCCGAAGAATCACCAAAAAATGATTCAAGGAATTTGAGAAGTCAAATAAAATGATCACTATAAGGGCCATAAAGATAATAGCCGTAGCCGTTTTCGCGGCAGCGGCTATTTTCTATTTCCTGCCCATCCCGGTGCCGCACAAAATCGCAATCCCGGTGTTCTCGCTATTCATAGCGGGACTCTGGCTATTGCCTTGGCAGATGTGCGCGGCAATGCTCTTCTCCGCTCTCGGCGACTACGCCGGCTCCTGTCACGATTTTATTTGGCAGATGGGATTGTTCGCAGCGGCACACATCTTTATGATCTCATTTTTCGTCAGGATCATACTTGACAGCCTGAAGACATCAGGTAAAGGCAACAAGCCATATTCCCTATATATAGGCGTAGCGGCTATATGTATATGGCTGCTGACAATCGCTTTTCAGGAAATAGTCCCATTCGCTCCCGCGGGAACGGTGAGAATCGGCGTAATGGTCTACGCAATCCTTATAATCACAATGCTCTCCACATCCATTACAGCCGTCTCCATCAAAAGGCCCTACGACTACTGGTTCTCGCTCTGCTCTTTCGGCGCAGGCCTCTTCCTCATATCCGACGGCATACTCGCCTGGAACAAATTCGTCACCCCGCTGCCACACTCCGGCCTTCTGATAATGGTCCCATACTATCTCGCCCAACTCTCCCTTTTCTTCGGCGCCTCCCGAGCCAAAGCCGAAAAGTAGCGCTTTAGTGACGACATAATAACTCCTTTCATAGCCAACCGACCACTTGCAAATATAAAATTCTTTCTTATATTTGCGAAGTTAGTGTGGGCGGAAGCCATGAGTTTTCCCGCCGGTTAGTAATAGTAAATGTAACATATTATGAGAATCAAGGAAGCAGCGCTATTTATCCTTTTCATTGTCGCATCAGTAACTGCGGTATCCGCGAAAAATGACAGAAAAACGACTTCTGTCGCCATTGTCATCGATGAAAACACTTATGCCGAAGTGAAGTCTCAAGTCTTGGCTTACGCATTAGCCATTAATAATGTAGACAGAAAGAACACCCACCTTATACTCATCAGCGACAAAACCTCTCCTGATTTTGTAAGAGACACCTTGAAGTCCCTGCACGAGCACGACTATCTTGAAGGCGCTGTACTGATAGGCAATGTGCCCATCCCTATGATTCGTCACGCACATCACCTTGCAACCGCATTCAAGATGAATCCGAAATCAAAATGGCAGAGCTCTTCCATTCCTTCCGACCGTTATTATGACGATTTCGGACTGCAGTTTGATTTCCTTAAACAAGATGAAAAAGACGACAGGTTGTATTACTACGACCTGTCACCCAAAGGAGACCAGGCAGTAAACTGCGACATCTATTCCGCAAGAATCAAACCGGCAAAAACGGATTACCGGTACTCATTCAATCAGCTGATTGCGGAATTTCTGACAAAAGCAGTCAATGCAAAGAATAGCCCTGAAAAATTCGATAATGCGTTCCATTTCGGAGGTCACGGCAACAGTTCCGAGAGTGTCAACGCAAGGATAGACGAAGACAGAGCAATGTATGAGCAATTCGGATTCTCAAGGCCGGATGAAGCCGTTCATTTCTTTAATTATGACGAAGACAAATTCGTGAAAGCCCGTATTCGCGAGATTCTATCGGAGAAGACTCTTGATTACGCGCATCTCCACACGCACGGAGCTGATGACGCGCAGTATCTCAGCAAAGAGCCTTACGCATTTATGTCAACTGATCACATTGAATCACTCAAAAGCACATTACGAGGCAAAATGCGCTCAGCTAAAGACACTCTCAAAGCAAAACAAGAACTTATGATCCAGTTCGATGTGCCGGAGTCGTGGTTAAAAGGATATGACGACCCTTCAGTTGAGGAAACTGATTCTTTGAGAGATGCGGCAGTGGACATCCTTCTGCCTGATTTTGACGGATATGCCTCAGGCGTGAAAGTCCTGATTCTGGACGCTTGCTTCAACGGCGCCTTCATTCACGACGATTATGTGGCCGCCAGATATGCGTTCGGCCACGGATCCTCGACTCTTGCGGTGTTCGGAAACAGCGTGAACATCATTCAGGATCATTGGAAAAACGAGTTGGCCGGTCTTATGGCCTACGGAGCGTGCATAGGCAATTGTACAAGGCAGAATATGACTCTTGAATCCCACCTTTTCGGAGATCCTACATTTTCGTTTGCAGCGAAAGTCTCCGACATTAGCAATCTTGACTTGACTCTTGTCGGCACGACTGAGAAAATGGCAAAGAAAATGGCGGAATCTGACGTTCCTGACATTTGCGGCTACGGGATCAAATGGCTTGCGGCGCACAATGAAATTTCACCTGAGAAGCTTCTTGACATTATGAGCAATGACAATAGAATGAACGTAAGGATGGAGGCTTTTATGTCGATAGTCCGTCTTTATCCATCTACTCCATTGTTTATCAATGCGTTGAAGACAGGTCTTTGTGACTCTTATGAGTTGATACGCAGAATGTCAGCCAGATATGCGGAGATTTGCGGCGCACCTGAAATGCTTGAACCTATTGTCAGACATTATTTGGATCCAAAGGAAGCAGGCAGAGTGAGATACCATCTTTCAGAAGCTCTCGGCCTTTATGCGCCGGAGGAAGTGATCTTAATAATGGACTCTGTTCGTGGAAGAATGTGGCCGGAAGGGAAAGACTACGATGCCTTCGTGAAGAGACTGACATATTCCTGGGATTCTTCAGAGAAAGAAATAAGCGGCCTATCAGACAAATCCGTTTCGTTGAAGGATAAAGGATTGACAGTGACGGGCCAGAGAAACGCCTGCGAGCCATCCGCGGTCAAGCCTTTACTCAGTCTTGTTGCGGATGATTCTGAAGATGAGGAACTTAGAGTGAAAGCGGCCGAAGCCCTCGGCTGGTATGTCTATTCAGACAAAAGGCCCTCAATCCTCCAGTCTTGCGAGAAACTGTACGACAAAGTAGGCTGCACGGCTGTGAAAGAAGAACTTGAAAGAACCATCGCCTGCTTAAAATAGAAGACAATGCGTAGAATTATTTCTTTAGTTTTGTTGTCGTTGTTGACCTCCCAGGCTCTTTTCGCGCAAAAGATGTCCAAAGGGACAATCAGCATAGACGGCTACGTGAGCGCATCAAATGAAGGAAAGACGATTCCGGTAGAGTATGCTGCCGTCATTCTTAATCCTGCGGGCCTTTACGCAATGACCGACAAGAACGGACGTTATGATTTTCGGGATCTTGATCCAGGCGACTACACTATCTCAATCCAGTTGATTGGCTACGAGAATGTGGATTCTACGATTGTCCTCCGCAGAAGCGGTAAGTCTGAATTCAACTTTACGCTTGTGGAGAGTTCATTCAGATTGAAAGAAGTAAATGTCGTAGCAAGCAGAAGCAAAGCAGGCGACGCCACTGCCTCGATCATATCCAGACAAGCCATCGACCATTCTCAGACAAGCTCTCTACAAGACATTATGCAACTGCTTCCCGGAGTCGAACTGACAAATCCTGATTTGTCATCCACCCAGAGCCTCAGTCTCAGAACTGCGGCAAGCACTGCGATGAACAGCTTAGGCACCTCCATCATAATTGACGGCGCCCCGGTTTCCAACAATGCGAATATGGAAAGTCTCTCCTCTTCCATCACAGGAGTCTCATCCACGATTGCCGGATCTTCCGTCTCATCCGCAGGATCAATACCAAATTCGGGAATTGATGTCAGGTCCATATCCACGGACAACATAGAATCAGTGGAGGTGATAAGAGGCATCCCGTCAGTTCAATACGGAGATTTGACCTCGGGTGCCGTAATCATCAATTCAAAAGCTGGAATAGAGCCGCTGACAGTCAGAATAAAAACTAATCCCAAGATATTTCAGGGCTACATTTCCAAAGGATTCAGAATCTCGGATAAGGCCGGAGACATGCACATTAGCGGTGACTATGCCTATAGCAACGCTAAAACCACTGAGGCCTATGCCTATTACCAAAGATTTAATCTCAAAGGAATGTGGACAAAAAGATACGGTGACCTGAATTCTTCCACGTCATTGGAACTGAAATACGGCAAAGACACCAGAAATCGGAATCATGACGATCTCAGCAATTCAGTGTCGTCAGGAGGAACCAACATCGGCTACAGGTTCAACACTAACGGCACTTGGAACATCAACAAAGGATGGCTGAAGTCTCTGAGATATGATTTGTCAAACAGCTACACTTACAAAGAATCCTTTCACGAGCAGGACTATGTGAATGCCGTGTCCATCTATTCAACCAATATGACTGACGGCACCACGTTGTCGAACACGGCGGGACGGCACATCTTCGATTCGGCTGGAAACGAGATAACCCGTTTCAATGCAAGCCAGAATAATGAATATGCCACTTACCTGCCTTTCACTTATTTCTCGCATTATGACTTTTACGGAAAAGAGTTGAACACGTATGCGAAAGTGACAGTTAATTTCTTTAAGAACTGGTCGAAAATGAGCAACAAGATTCTTGCGGGAACTGATTTTCAGTCTGATGGCAATCTCGGCGCAGGACTTTTGTTCACTGAAGGAGCGCCTCCGAAGAACACAAGTTCGGAATCAAGTTACAGAGAAAGGCGCCTTTCAGATGCCCCTTTCGTCAACCAGATAGGCATATTTGCGGAAGACTCGTTCAAGGCCGATGTCTTAGGCAGGACATTCAATCTCTCTGCCGGACTGCGTTTTGACGAGGTCAATTCCCTAACAGCCCTCTCTCCGAGAATCAATGCATCATACGACATCCTTCCAAAAGTACTCACCCTTAGAGGCGGATACGGAGTGACCGCAAAAGCTCCGACATCCTCCTTTTTCTATCCGGAAAAGGCCTACTACGATCAGACCAATTACAACAGTCTGGAAGCTCCTGATGACAAGAACAAACTCCTGCTAGCTACTACCTACGTTTTCGACAGAGAGAATGACGATCTTGAAATAGCCTTGAACAGAAAAGTTGAGATCGGCATTGACCTTACCATTGCCAAGAAATATCGGCTCGCCGTCACTTACTACAACGAGTTGATGGAAAACGGCTATGAGATGGGTAACACTTTCAGTTCAATTCAGTGGATGCCGTACAAGTACTATTCTCAGACAGGCACTGATGCCGGCGGTAACCCTATTCTGGAACTGAGCAGAGACACTCACAAATTCTTCAAGTACTACGTTCCTATGAACACTTCGTACGAGAAGAACACAGGCGTTGAGTGGGAATTGAATTTGGGCCGCTTTGACGCCATACGGACCTCTTTCTACCTGAATGGGGCCTGGATGCACACAATGAACACTACAAACGGCTACACTTTCGACATCAATTCCTACAACGGCAGTACGGTCAACAGCAATGTCTCAGTTTATGACCCTCAGATGCGCAAGTACAATTATGAGAAGGCGTTGACGACGCTCAGAATCACTCACAACATTCCTTCTATCGGTTTCGTTGTGACCCTGACTTCGCAACTTAACTTATATGCAAAAAACTGGACCAATTACAATAACGACGTTCTGCCTCAACAGTACATATCAAACGAAGATGGACAAGTCCATCCGTTCACGCAGGAAATGTCCGAGTCTTCGGATTACAGGTATATGCTCGATCAGAGATCTGAAAGCAGATTTATCACGGAAAAGACCAAGACTACCCTCGTGTTCAATCTGAACGTGTCAAAAGAGATTAAGGATTTCCTGACAGCCTCGTTCTTTGTCAACAATATATTCAACTCTCGGCCGCTTGATCCGTCGGAGGTGACAAGCGGCAGTTACTCCGAGTTGAACAATCCCATATATTTCGGTTTTGAGTTAAAATTAAATCTTTAAATAATTAAAGTATGATCAACAAATCTTTCATTTTCGGCGCTGCCGTTTTAGCAATTGCGGCCTTTGCCATCTCATCCTGCTCTGACGACAGCGGTGTGGATTATTTGTCCGCCACGGTCACCATTGATGAGTCTTCACTTTCAGGCATACCTTCACCTGAATCCTACACTGTCACCTTTACCAATGTCGGCACAGGGGACGTTCTGCAAAAGATATCTACCGGCACATCAGTGTCCACGGACTCTCTCATTACTGGTGTCTATAATATCACCGCACAGGCCCAGTTCGAAAAAGGCGGTTTCTCATACAACTACATAGGAACGTCTTCAAACGTTGAGGTGAACGCTGACGGGATCAATTGCGTGATCAAGGTGTCTGCGACCAAATCCTCAGCATTGGTGTTCAAGGAGATTTTCTATAGCGCAGGCAAGACACCGGCCGCAAAGAACTACTTCAGAGACCAGTTTTACGAGATCTACAACAACAGTGACAAGACTGTCTATGCTGACGGGATATGTCTTGGCGAGGCACTGTCTTCGACAGTGTTTGATTTTACCGGTGCCGCAGGACTAACGGGCGATGCGTCCGACTACATATTCTTCGGCAAACTGGTATGGCAAGTTCCCGGAGACGGCAACGACTATCCTATCGCCCCGGGTGAGTCTTTCGTTATTGCGCAATATGCAACTGACCACACCGCGGCTGACAAAAATCCAAACTCACTGGATCTTTCCACAGCGGATTTCGAGACTTACATAGACGATTACAGTTCCAATCAAACGGATTGCAACGCAATCAATCTCAATCTTGTCTGCAATGCTTCCGGCAATAATTCAAAGCAGTATTTCACTTCCGTATTTGGTTCTGCGATGGTAATCTTCTATCCAAGTACCACAATAAAGAACACCGATTACATAGAATCAGTGAATCAGGCTAATAATATGGGAAGAGAGATTCTTAAGTCAGACGTCCTCGATGCCGTCGATTGCATCAAAAACGCCACGACAGCGAAAAGGCTTGAAGCTCAGTTTGACGCAGGGTCAATTTACTGCAGCGGGATATACGTAAACGAGAGCATCTACAGAAAAACGGCTTCTACCAATGCTGACGGACGAATAGTCTATCAGGACACCAACAATTCGACAGAAGACTTCCAGATAAGCACGACTCCGACAATCCGCAGAAATTCCGCAGGCAGACCGTCTTGGAGCACTTGGACTGTCGCTCAGTAACAGCTGATTTCTGATGAATAAGAATGTCGGAATAATGATCTTTTTGTCTTTGACGCTCCTTCCATTTCAGGCGGGAGCGCAGAGACATTTGAATGACAACGCTGCTCTGGAGTTGAACAAAGCGGACAATTTGTGGATAAGTTCTGACAATGCCGCCGGCCTGCTTTTTCAGCCTGTCGTGGCTTATAACGTTGTGTCGTTTGACTATTCCTACGATAGCGGATCATTTCATAGAAAACAGAGCGGCTCATCCTTGAGGAATGTCAATTTCGACACTCAGGGAGCTCTTAAAGTAGGAAAGTTCCAATTGTGGGGTCGTTTCGCCTACAACAACATAGCCGATAACGGTACTCAGTTCAACACGCTTCTGTACGACCCTTTTGATGAGCGCACAATCTACAATGTGGCGGACACTGTGTCCAGCAATTGGAGGAAACAGAGTTATGAGATGGAGGTTAAAGCTGCTTTTCCGCTTCTTGCAGACAAACTGGCTGCCGGATTGCACGTGATTTACTCTGACAAACTTTCGGCAAAACAGAAAGACCCCCGTTCGGAATCATCCCGGTACTACATTACTCTAAAACCATCGCTCACTCTAAAGACCGGAAAGCACGTTTTCGGTGTCAACGGCTATTATTCCAACAATTTCGAGCGTGTGATTCCTACTCTTAGCAATTCTTCCGAGACACAGCCGGTCTATGTCCTCAGAGGGTTGGGCAATTACGTGGACGAGACGGTCGGTTCAAGCGGATTGAGCATAATGTATTACAAATGCAACACTTTCGGAGGTGCGTTTCAGTACAATCTTGACGGTCCCGTCAGAATTCTGGCAGAGGTCGGTTTTCTTTCTCATTCGACTAATGTCCGTCAGAGTTCAACGCAGCCTCTCAAAATGGGAAGCACATCAAAATCGGATCTGACATGTAGTGTCCGGACTCTGTTCGGAAACGGCAACGGCAACCTCAACAAGGTCACGGTCAGTTTTTCGGACATCAAGACTGACGGTACCGAGTACACATCAGTCTGGGACAAAGTCACGGGGGAGTGGGAAGTAAGGTCACAGGCGGTAATGAGCACTTATTCCACACTGACCGCTGCCGTTATGTATGACAGGTACATTCTGGAAGACAATTCTTTCAAATGGAATTACCACGCCGGTCTGTCCTGGATTGACAAAAGTGACGAGTACAAGCTTCCTCATTCATCTTTCTCTTACGACAACATCCTTGTAGATGCATCTGGCTTCAGACGTTTTGTGGTAGGGAAGTCCTCGTTGCTCACAGGGGTCTGTGCCTCATATAATCTTAACCTTTCAGGAGATTATTCCTACGCCGGCTCTCATCCGAGTTCGCCTCTGGTTAGGGATTGGTACCCTCACGACATCAACATCCTCACCTCCGACTACTATAAGGCCGGGCTTAAAGCGGACTATTGTTTTCCTCTCAAAGGCAAGATTAATCTCAGCGTGTCCGGAGACGCTTCTTATCTGTATGTGGATGCCTCATTGGACAGATTCTACATACGCGGCGCCGTCGCCCTGATTTTTTAGCGAGACTATCTCACTTTCTCGTAGACATACAACTCGTGAATCTCTCTTGTGTAACCCTCTTCTGCAAGAGGCCCTTGAGCCATTCCGTACAGTATTGTCGTGCCCCGGTTGTTGAGAACAATCAAATCATCATTGACCGGGTCGATTGAGAGACCCTCTATCTCGCCCTCGCGCCTGAAATCGGACATCTCTCTGAACAACTGTATTCGGCCAGCCTTCGCACCCGCTGCAACTTTTCCGATTCTCCTTACAGGTTGCCCGTCCACGAGCGCAAACTGCTCGCCGTCTTTCAGACCCGTTTGTTCCAGACTGGATATGTCAGCGACATAGATGTTGTCCGCAATCCTGTAACCCGACTCACCGTCGTCAGCAGCGAATAGCATCTTCCTGTCAGCGATGAATATCCCCTGGCACCAATACGGTGTTGGCCTGCATTGCATCTTGGTGTAATATTTTCCTGTTGACAGGTCGTAGCAGTAGGCATATCTGCTGTCCACCCAATCCGACATCCACACCATATTCCTCTCCCTGTCCACGGCCAGCCCTGACACTTCCAACTGCCCCGATGCAGGCTCCCAAGCGATTTCACGCTTCCACGTCAGCGAAGCCGCGTCATAGACCGACACAGCGATGTTCTGACCGCGTCCATATTCAAATTTCTCCAGCCCGCAGTATAACTCTCCATTGAAGACATCAATGTCCCCGAAATGATTCGCATTCTCCGGATGCATAAACGGCTTCTCGTTCTTCAACAGCAGATTCCCCTCCTTGTCGTACTTGTACAGAGCCTTCGAGTCCGACACATAATAGTAGTTCACATCCACGGCCACGCCCTGTCGCCCCTCCACCTCAATCACTTTTTTAAGTCTGTACTCAGTCCCCAGGTGCTGCCCCTGCGCCGCAAGAGAAACCGCCAGCGTCAGAGCAATAATCGTAACAATTCTTTTCATAATAATCTCATTATGTAAATGGCATTTAGTCACTTGTCATCTTCAACCAAACAATCGCAAAGATACACTTTTTTGATAGCCCAAACATAAAAAAAACGAGACATCAATAAAGATGCCCCGTCTTAAATGTTTTCACAACGGAATAATCCTTATTGTGAATTGCTTCAGTTTCGACAAAAATAATAAAATGTTTTGATTATTGTATTTTTTTTAAGATTTTTTAATAACAATGATTCGTTAAAAATCTAATATTTATATAATTTTCAAATACTTACAACAACGATAGCCAGTTTCGAGGCTCTTTTGGAGATCTCTCGAACGGCATAGAACAA
>Ga0172377_10000654_pt1 | contig 33332 bp, 29 predicted proteins | sample Pumphouse3metaG_FD_119749 | JGI IMG/M metagenome (GOLD analysis project Ga0172377, IMG submission 119749) | Leachate microbial communities from a municipal landfill in Southern Ontario, Canada - Pumphouse #3 metaG | ecosystem: Engineered > Solid waste > Landfill > Unclassified | place: Canada... | reverse complement strand
GGAGATTGATTCGGCCCTATGCCAAGTCTGCCGAAATCCTGAGTCATGGCATTTATCACGATACGAAGGGCTTCACCCGCCTTCAGCGGTTTCTCAACGACGGACGGGAGACACTACATTACTTCAGATAACTGAAATGTTACAGAGATAAAGGGGACAGGTGTGGGATTGAGATGGGGACGGGTGTAGGATTGCGGTGGGGACAGATGTGGGTTCAGATCTGGGACAGGTGTAGGATCAAATTGAGAACCGTCCCTGATATTTTAAAAGCTGTGGATATCTTTGTATCTATTTATGGATAAAAGGGTTAGGGTTAGAATTCCTCTTCGTAAAGTAGTTCTCTTTTTTTATGGACCCTGGGGTCGGCCAGATATTCATCAAAAGTAGTATCCATTCTATCAATGTACCCCCTTGGAGTTATTTCTACTATCCTGTTGGCTACGGTATTTACAAGCTGGTGGTCGAAGGAAGAAAAAAGAATGGGCCCCTTGAAACTGTCCATTCCTTTGTTCAGAGAGGTTATCGCCTCAAGGTCCAGATGGTTTGTGGGTTCGTCAAAAATAAGAACATTTGCCTGGGCCAGCATCATGCGCGACAGCATACATCTTACTTTTTCTCCTCCTGAAAGCACTGTCACGGGTTTAAAAGTTTCTTCCCCCGAAAAAAGCATTCTCCCCAAAAACCCTCTTATAAAATTCTCTTCCGTATTCTCGGAATACTGCGCCAGCCAGTCAATAATGCTGATCTTTTCGGAAAAATATTCCGAGCTGTCTTTCGGGTAATACGCTCTCGAGGTCGAAACCCCCCATTTGAAACTTCCGTTATCCGGCGTCATTTCCCCTGCCAGTATCTTAAAAAGCGTGGTCCTTGAAAGATCTTCATGCCCGACAAAAGCTATTTTATCTTTTCTCCGCACTGTTAAGCTGAGATCCGTGAACATGGTTTTCCCTTCTATTTCCTTAGAAAGGTTTTCTATGGTCAGAATGCTGTTCCCCGCTTCTTTTTCATAATCGAAACTTATATAAGGATATCTTCTTGTTGAAGGGATTATTTCTTCTAATGTCAATTTTTCAAGACTTTTTTTCCGGCTTGTCGCCTGCTTGGATTTTGACGCGTTCGCGCTGAATCTCTTTATAAAATCCTGAAGTTCTTTTCTCTTGTCTTCGGTCTTTTTGTTGAATTCGGTCCTTTGTCTTGCTGCAAGCTCGCTGGATTCCATCCAAAAAGTAAAATTCCCGGGGTATAGCTGTATTTTATCGTAATCTATGTCGGCCACATATGTGCATACTTTGTCTAAAAAATGCCTGTCGTGAGAAACCACTATGGCGGTATTATTAAAACTGCACAAAAACTCTTCGAGCCACATTCTTGTATCCATGTCAAGGTGGTTGGTCGGTTCATCCAGGAGAAGGATATCGGGGTCCCCGAACAGAGACTGCGCGAGAAGCACCCTTACCTTTTGTCCCGCATCCAGTTCTTCCATCTTTTTGTACAAAAGCTGTTGAGCTATACCAAGGCCTTTGAGCAATTTTGCCGCATCCGATTCCGCGTTCCATCCGTCAAGATCGCTGAACTCCGACTCAAGGTCTGCCGCTCTCATCCCTTCCTCGTCGGAGAGATGTTCTTTAGAATATATCTCTTCTCTTGCCACAATTATCTCATGAAGTTTTTTATGGCCTCTCAAGACCGTATCCATAACCGTGAATTCGTCAAAAGCGAACTGATCCTGCTTAAGAACCGATATCCTTTCTCCCGGAGTGACGAAAACATCCCCGGAAGAAGGCTCTATCTCCCCCGCGAGTATTTTAAGAAAAGTGGATTTCCCCGACCCATTCGCTCCTATAAGGCCGTAGCAGTTTCCCTTTTCAAAAGTTATATTAACCCCGGAAAAAAGCTTTCTTTTGCCAAATTGAAGAGACACTCCTGATGCTGATATCATTTTCCCTCTAGTATAGACAGTTTTTTCTGATACTGCCTGGTCATAACGCGCCCTTCCGGGCGAACAAAACAGAAAGGACTACCCTTGGTAGTCCTTTGGCTTTTACATTACCTGCTATGTCTTTCGGTGTTCCTTCGTATCGAAGAAGCTCAAACTTTGCTGTTCTTTTTTTTCGGTCCCGTAAAACCCTCCTTTTCGTCGTGTTTTTAGGGTTCTGCAAAATAGCGTTTTCACGTCGTTGCGAGGGAGCGAAGCGACCGAAGCAATCTTATAATTTGTTATGTATGCGGAGATTGCTTCGGCCCTATGCTAAGTATGCCGAAATCCTGAGCCTCATATGTTCCCACGAGACGAAGGGCTTCGTCACTCACTTCGTTCGTTCCTCGCAAAGACGGTATAAAAGTCCATTTTGCAGAACTCTATCGTGTTTTACGGGATCATACCTTGTGTTCACAAGGTTTGTTGGTCCCGCGGACGCTCCTATCGTCGCGTCCTTTGGGATCAATTTTCGCTGTTCCTTTTCATCGGTGGTCCCACGGACGCTCCTATCGTCGCGTCCTTTGGGATCAAACTTTGCTGTTCCTTTTCATCGGTGGTCCCACGGACGCTCCTATCGTCTCGTCCTTTGGGATCAATTTTCGCTGTTCCTTTTCATCGGTGGTCCCACGGACGCTCCTATCGTCGCGTCCTTTGGGATCAATTTTCGCTGTTCGCGAAAATTGGCGGGGCGGACGGGGCTCGAACCCGCGACCTTCGGATCGACAGTCCGACGTTCTAGCCAACTGAACTACCGCCCCCAAAAAGTGAGATACTTATATCACAGAACTTTTTCTTCGTCAAGTAAGGGCGTCTCGCGAGGCGTCCTTACTTGACGTTCCTTTTCATTTGGTCCCGTAAAACCCTCCTTTTCGTCGTGTTTTACGGGATCAAACCTTGTGTTCACAAGGTTTGGTGGTCCCAAGGACGCTCCTATCGTCTCGTCCTTTGGGATCAAATTTTGCTGTTCTTTTTCATCGGTAGTCCCACGGACGCTCCTATCGTCTCGTCCTTTGGGATCAAATTTTGCTGTTCGCAAAATTTGGTGGGCGCTATAGGAGTCGAACCTATGACATCTACCTTGTAAGGGTAGCGCTCTAAACCAACTGAGCTAAGCGCCCTGTTTTCGCTGTTCCGCAGAACGGTCATTATATCCCAGCCGGGGCCGGGAGGTCAAGCTCTACTCTACCGTTACAGATTTTGCCAGATTTCTTGGCTGGTCTATGTCGTACCCGAACTCCTCCGCAACGTAGTACGCCAAAAGCTGAAGAGGCATAACAACAAGTATGGGAGAAAACATTTCTTCTGAATCCGGTATACGGATTATATATTTTGCCTTCCCGGAAGGCAAAGAGTTGTCTCCTTCGGAAAGCAGGGCTATTATTATCCCGCCTCGCGCGCTTACCTCTTCCACATTTGATATCATCTTATCGTGGGTGTCCGCTCGCGGAGCAATACAGACTACCCAGGGGTTTTCGTCTATAAGAGCTATGGGACCGTGTTTCATCTCTCCCGCGGGATATCCTTCCGCGCTTATGTAAGCTATTTCTTTAAGCTTGAGCGCTCCTTCTAAAGCGTTCGGATAATTTACGTTCCTTGCCAGATATAAAAAACAGCTTTTATTGTTCCGGGACAGGTAGTAACTGCGGAATTCCCTTGCGCATGCGGCGATAGCGTTTTCTTTGTTCCTGTACTCCCCAAGCAGTTTTTCCGCCAGAGCGGGCAATTTCACAAGTTCCGTTAAAAATCCTTTGACCTCGGGGCTTTTAACTTGTTTAAGCGCCGCCATGTAGTAGGCAAAAAGATACAGCACCGCAAGCTGTGCGGTATAGGCCTTTGTAGAGGCCACCGCTATTTCCGGCCCGGCATGCGTATATATAACTCCTTCCGCTTCACGCGATATGGAAGAACCCAGGACATTGCAGATGGCAAGCACTCTGGCTTTGCGTTTTTTTGCTTCTCTTAATGCCGCAAGAGTATCTGCCGTCTCTCCCGACTGTGAAATAACTATGACCAGGGTGTTCTTGTCCACAATAGGGTCTCTATACCTGAACTCGCTGGACTGGTCTACCCACACGGGGATCTTTGTTATTTTTTCCAGAATGTATCTTCCCGTAAGCCCGGCATGATATGCTGTCCCGCAGGCCGCTATAACTATGTTCTTTGTTTTTTTTAACGCGCTGCCCGTAATTTTTAATTCGGGGAAGACCACTTTCCCGGAAGAAGATATTCTTTCTTTAATAATCTTGCTGAGTACCGCGGGCTGTTCGAATATCTCTTTGAGCATAAAATGCTCATATCCTGCTTTTTCCGCCTGGGAGATATCCCACTTCACGGAAACCCGCTTCTTCTTGACTTCCTTGCCGTTTTTCCCGTAAACTCGCGCCTTGTCTGCCGAAAGATCTACCGTCTCACCGTTCTCAATGTAAATAGCTGTTTTTGTATGGTCCAGCACCGCGGGAATATCGCTTGCTATAAAATTTTCCTTTTTCCCTATACCCACAATGAGAGGGCTATCCTGCCTTGCCCCCACTATTCTGCCGGGTTCTCCCCTATGAATAACAGCCAGGGCAAAAGATCCCGAAAGTTTTTTAACGGCGCTCTGCACCGCCCTCAGCAGGTCTCCTTTGTAATGATCGGCTATCAGGTGAGCTATGACTTCTGTGTCGGTCTCGGAAATGAATTTGTATCCTTTTGACACCAGAGACTTTTTGAGGCCCTGGTAATTCTCTATTATTCCGTTGTGGGCTATCGCTATCTGTGTTTCGGAATCAACATGAGGATGCGCGTTTAAGTCGTTAGGCACCCCATGGGTAGCCCATCTTGTGTGCCCTATTCCTGCTGTTCCTTTAACGGGGTTTCGTTTCAGGTCTTCGGCCAGAACTTTCAGCTTGCCTTGCTTTTTCCGTACGGCCATGTTCCCGCCGTCAAGTACGGCGACTCCGGCGGAATCGTACCCGCGGTATTCCATGCGGGAAAGGCTTTTCAGAATTATATCGACAGCTTCCCTTTTCCCGGTGTATCCTACTATTCCGCACATTTTTCAAAACCCTACCCGTTAAACTTCTCCATCAGATTCATGATGTCGGTTCTCGCGCATCTGCTTATGAGAGAAGCCATGTAAAGCAGCACCGAAAATTGCCAGCAATCTTCAGGTCCGAGAAGGAGTGTTGTGTTCACATTCTCTTTTCTTTCCAGGTTCTTTTTGTACTTTTCCGCCGTTTTGGCCAGAGAAGCTTCTTCAAGAGACAATTTGTCCACAAGATTATTGTATTTTAGAGAAGGGAATCTTATCCCTCTCATCAAGAAGAACATCTGCATGGTGCCCTGTTCGACGTCGAAATCCTCTTTAAAGTCAAATCCTTCGAACTGAGGAAGATCTTCGGGGAGAATTATGAGGGGCTTCTCTATGGTAACTCTTCCTTTGCGGATCACCGTATGCCCTTCATTAACCGCCGATTCCCCGAGAAACACATACGGCACCTTTGTGGAATCGAAAGTAGGCAGGGCTTTGGCCCTTCCTCTTACTATCTCTGTTTTTTGCCGGGCCTTTTCCCAAAGTTCTTCTATGTCCATATCTCTCCTATTTGTCCGCCTACTGGCAACCGCGAGTGGTTCATGGCGTCCCCAAGGGGATTCGAACCCCTGTCGTCAGAATGAAAATCTGATGTCCTGACCAGGCTAGACGATGGGGACGCTGAAGTGCTGTATTCTACAAAATACTTGTCCGGGTTTCAACCCTTTTTTTATTCTTCGCTCTCTTCCGCGTCATTTTCTGTTTCCGGTTCTTCTTCCGCCGCGATGTCTTTTCCCGGGGCTTCTTCCTCCGCTCCCTCTTCTTTTTCTTTCGCCACAACACTGGCGACAGAAGTAAGTTTGTCTCCGGGCTTGAGAGAGATAACCCTTACCCCCTGCGCGGATCTCCCGACATTGCTTATTCCAGCTACCGGGACCCTTACGACCATTCCCTGCTGCGATATCAGCATTATCTCATCTTCGTCTTTAACGCTCTTTATCCCGACAACGTTCCCGTTCTTTTCGACCACTTTCAGGTTTATGACTCCTCCTCCCCCTCTGGTCTGCAGCCGGTATTCCTCAAATTCCGTTCTTTTTCCGTACCCTTTCTCAGTCACGGAAAGAATAGTCCCCTCTTCTGCCGCTTTGACCATTCCTATAACCCTGTCTTTCGCTTTCAGGTTTATCCCTCTTACTCCCTGCGCTCCTCTTCCCATAACCCGAATATCTTTTTCGTTAAATTTTATAGCTTTTCCCATCCAGGTCGCCAGCACTATCTCGTCGTCTCCTCCTGAAAGGCTCGATCCAATAAGGGAGTCCCCTTTGTCCAAAGTTATGGCTATGATCCCTCCCTTTCTGGGATTCTTGAACGCCGTCAGTTCCGTCTTTTTTATTTTCCCTTTCTCCGTGGCCATTACCACAAAAACCCCCTCCGTAAATTCCCTGACGGGGACGACAGAAGTTATTTTTTCCCCGGCGGTAAGGCCCACAACGTTGATTATAGGCCTTCCTTTCGTCATTTTACCGGCCTGCGGTATCTCGTGGACTTTGAGCCAGTGAAGTTTTCCCTCATTCGTAAAGACCAGCATGTAGTCGTGTGTGGAAGCGACAAAAAGATGTTCGATAAAGTCCTCGTCTTTTGTTTTCGCTCCCGTCACTCCTTTCCCGCCTCTTCTCTGCTTTCTATAAGCGCTTACAGGAAACCGTTTTATATAGCCTTCATGGCTCATCGTTATAACCATGTCCTCTTCAGCTATCAGGTCCTCTATGTCCATATCTTCGGCGGCCGCGGTTATCTCGGTCCTTCTCTGGTCTCCGAATTTTTCTTTTATTTCAAGGGTTTCCTCTTTTATTATGGAAAGTATCTTTCTTTCGCTGGCAAGTATTCCCTTTAACTTCTCTATCAGCTTCAAAAGCTCCAGGTATTCTTCTTCTATTTTTGACGTTTCAAGATTGGTTAATTGCTGCAGCCTCATCGCGAGTATCGCTAAAGCCTGTCTTTCGCTTAACGCGAATTTTTTCATGAGATTCAGTTTAGCTTCCTGAGGATCTTTAGATTTTTTTATTATCCGGATAACTTCATCAAGGTTCTTTAACGCTATTTTCAACCCCTCAAGTATATGCGCTCTTTCTTCGGCCTGGGCAAGATCGAACTTGGTCCTTCTGATTATTATTTCTTTCCTGTGCCTTATGAACTCTTCCAAAACCTGTTTAAGGGTTAACACCTGCGGCTGTCCGTCGACAAGCGCCAGCATTATTACCCCGAAGGTCTCTTTCATCTGAGTATGCTTGTACAAAAGGTTCATCACAACCTGGGTGTTCTGCCCTTTGCGGACATCTATAACGATTCTCATCCCATCCCTGTCGGATTCGTCCCGTACATCCTGTATCCCCTCTATTTTCCGGTTCTTAACAAGATCTGCTATCGAGGTTATAAGCCGCGTCTTGTTGACCTGATAGGGGATCTCCGTAACTATAATGGCTTCTCTTCCTCCCTTTTTCTGTTCTATATGCGCCTTGGCGTGCATCTTTAAAGAGCCCCTGCCTGTTCTGTACGCGCTTTTTATACCGTCGATACCGCAGATAAGGCCTCCAGTCGGGAAATCCGGCCCCTTTACTATTTTTAAGAGATCTTCTATTCTGCAATCGGGATTATCTGCCAGATAACATACTGCGTCCACTATTTCACCTATATTGTGGGGGGGGATATTGGTGGCCATTCCCACAGCTATCCCGCTTGACCCGTTAAGCAGCAAATTCGGCAGCACCGCGGGCATAACGGAGGGCTCTTTAAGAGAGCCGTCAAAGTTCGGCCTCCATTCCACCGTCGCTTTCTCTATGTCTTTTAGTATCCATTCGGTTATGCGATGGGTTCTCGCCTCGGTGTACCTCATCGCTGCCGCCGCGTCCCCGTCAACCGACCCGAAGTTCCCCTGGCCATCCACAAGAGGATACCTCAAAGAAAAATCCTGCACCATTCTCACCAGAGCGTCGTAAACAGCGCTGTCCCCGTGAGGGTGGTATTTACCAAGCACTTCTCCTACTATCCTTGCGCTTTTTTTGTATGGTTTGTTGTATATTATCCCCATGTCCTTCATGGCATACAGTATCCGCCTGTGCACGGGCTTGAGTCCGTCCCTTACATCCGGCAGAGCTCTCCCCACTATTACGCTCATAGCGTAATTGATATAGGAGTCTTTCATTTCATTTTCAATATGTATCGGTATTATTTTTTCATTTCTCGTATACATGTTTTTCCTTTCCCTCTCCGGGCAGGGTTTTAAGCTTATATGTCAAGGTTCTTTACCTCTTTCGCGTGTTCCACTATGAAATTTCTTCTGGATTCCACATCATCTCCCATAAGAACAACGAACATCATGTCCGCCTCGACCGCGTCTTCTATGGTCACTTTCTGCAGGGTCCTTCTCTCCGGATCCATGGTAGTTTCCCACAACTGTTCCGGGTTCATTTCTCCAAGGCCTTTGTATCTCTGTATGGTAAGCCCTTTTTCCCCTTCTTTGAAAATGTGATCCAGCAGCGCTTTTAAAGAATATATCTTTTCGTTTTCGTTTATTTCGAAAATGGGTTTTATTTTTTTCTTCCCTTCCTTCTTGCTGCCATCGTCTTTCGCCTTAAAATACAACTCTTCCTTTTCGGGGGCCTCGCGGTCATAATCCGCCACATCCAACCCGTCCTTCCGTATTTCGTTGGTTATTTTCTCTATTTCTTTTGCTTCGTAAAACTCCTGCACGGTTATGGTCTCTTCCTCTCCGGGCTTCTCTTCGTTGTCCTCTTCAAGCATTTTTATTTCTTTTTCGCCGGAGTCCTCTCTTTTCCCTTCCTTTTTACTTCCTTTCTTTTTGTTCTTGAGGGTGAACTTCTCAAGGTCTTCGTCTGAATAAAGAAACTTCTCCTCTCCTTCCATTTTTATCCTGTACATTGGGAGTTTTTTCGTTTTCTCGTCGACAAGCGAAAGATATTTTCCGAAATTAATTCCTCTTCTTTCTATCCCGTGTGATATTTTTTCCAGTCTTATCAGAAGTTCCAGCAACCCCTTCAGTTTAGCCGGAGTCATCTGTTTCTTTTCCTCTACGTTCTCTATTTTCAAGTTTGTCGTTCCTTCTTCTATAAGGAATTCCTTCATCTCTGTTTCCGTGTTTATATAGCTCTCTTTTTTCCCTCTTTTTACCCTGTATAGAGGAGGCTGCGCTATGTACACATGTTCTTTTTCTATTAATTCCTTCATCTGTCTGAAAAGAAACGTCAAGATAAGCGTTCTTATATGAGAACCGTCTACATCCGCGTCGCACATCAGTATTATTTTCCCGTACCTGACCCTGCTGACATCGAACTCTTCTCCTATCCCGGCGCCAAGAGCGGTTATCAGCGTCTTGATCTCCTCATTGTTGAGCATCTGGTTTACGCGGGCTTTCTCCACATTCAGGATCTTTCCTTTTAAAGGAAGTATGGCCTGATACCTCCGGTCTCTTCCCTGTTTTGCGGAACCTCCCGCGGAATCCCCCTCTACGACATAAAGCTCCGTGAGCATTGCGTCCCTTTCCGAACAATCGGCAAGTTTCCCGGGAAGCGATCCGCTGTCAAGAGCCCCTTTTCTTCGGGTAAGATCTCTGGCTTTACGGGCGGCCTCTCTAGCCTGAGCGGCCATTACCGCTTTTTTTGTTATTGAGGACGCCACGGGAGGGTTCTCTTCAAGGAAAGCTCCCAAAAGTTCGTTGGTCGCCGCTTCTACTATTCCCTCCACCTCTGAATTCCCGAGTTTTGTTTTTGTCTGTCCTTCGAACTGGGGGTTAGGTACCTTTACGTTTATAACCGCCGTCAATCCCTCCCTGACATCGTCTCCGGACATAGAGTCTCCTTTAAGGATCCCCCTCGCTCTTGCGTAGCTGTTCAGCGTCCTTGTCAAAGCGGACTTAAACCCTGTAAGATGAGTCCCCCCTTCCGTGGTGGGTATATTGTTCACAAAACTGTATATATTTTCCCCGTAGCTTTGGTTGTATTGCATCGCTATTTCTGTCTGGACATTGTCTTTTTCTTTCGCGAAATAAATTATCTTTTTATGAACGGGAACCTTTTTTTCATTAATATACTCTACAAACGAGATTATCCCTCCCTGATAATAAAATTCCGTTTTTTTATCTGTTCTTTCGTCAGTAAGAGTTATCCTTACCCCCTTGTTGAGGAAGGCCAGCTCTCTGAACCTTGTCACAAGAGTGTCGTAACTGAATATGTTTGTTTCTGTAAAGATAGTCTCGTCAGGCCTGAAAGTCACGGATGTTCCTGTGGACTGGGATTTTCCGAAGGTTTTAACCTTTGACGCCGTCTTCCCTGTCTTATATTCCTGAGAATGTATTTTCCCATCTCTTTTTACTTCCACTTTCATCCATTCGGAAAGAGCGTTCACAACGCTTACCCCAACTCCGTGCAGCCCTCCCGAAACCTTATATACCCTGTGGTCAAATTTCCCTCCCGCGTGGAGAGTGGTCATTACAACTTCCACCGCGGGTTTTTTTTCTTTTTCATGAATATCTACCGGTATCCCCCTGCCGTTATCTCTTACTGTAATACTTTCATCGGTGTGCATTATCACGTCTATCTTATCGCAATAGCCTCCCATTACTTCATCTATAGAGTTATCTACTACCTCATAGACCAGATGATGCAGTCCCTTTTTTCCCGTATCCCCTATATACATGGCGGGCCTTTTTCTGACAGCCTCAAGCCCCTCCATTACCTGTATTGTCGCGGCATCGTACGTTCCGGAGTCTCTTTCTTTTCTTTTTTTCTTTTCTTTTTGTTTTTCCATTTTTCCCTTTCCTTTTTTATCGGTCATCCAGCGACCCTATGCGGAACCTTATGTCTTGCGGTTTTTTCCTCCCGCCATACTTCTCATTGAACCTTGAAAGTATTTCCCTTTTTTCAAGGGTAAGCTTGTACAGCCAGGAAGTGTCCTCTACTATCACTATCATTGTCCCGTTCTTCAGGCTTACCGGCTTTGAGTGTTTTTTTATTTTTTCCCCGACCGCGTGCGCCCATGCGTCCCTGACGGCGCATCCTCTGCTGACTTTCTCCTTTTCCCATTTGGTTATAAGTTGTGACAAGACCTTACTTACATGGCCTGTACTTTTATCTCCCATCCCTCTCTTTCTCCGCTTTCTATTCAGCAAGCTGCATTGGAAGGACTACATAAGTAAACTCTGTCCCTCTTCTTATTACTCCCGGTTTAGTAGATTCGCTCACTTCAAAAAGTATATCGTCTTCTTCAAGGTTTTTGAGAACATCTATAAGATACCTGGGGTTGAACCCAATGTCGATTTCTTGATCTCCCGAAAAATCAATATCTATTTCTTCCGTTACTTTCCCTACATATGCCGTTTCCTTCTCTATTATCATCTTTTTTTTCTTAATACTGAATTTTATGGCCATTGAGTCCTGGTCGGTAAAAATACTTGCCCTCCTTGTGGCGTTCAAAAAAGCTTCCCTTCCTACAACAACCTCACTCCCCGATCTTTCCGGTATGACTTTTTTGTAGCTGGGGTATTCTCCTTCTATAAGCCTGGAAATGATTACACTTGTCGGAAGTTCAAACATTATCTGGTTATCGCTGAATTTCACCTGGACTTCACCTTCATCGGACAACATGCGCTTTATTTCCTGTATTGTTTTTGTCGGAACAATAACAGACCTGTCAACCAGCGTTTTTTTGTCCAGATCTTTTTCTATTGTGGCAAGTCTTCTTCCATCCGTTGCTACCATGGTTATTTTATCCGATTTAACTAAAAGCAATGTCCCGTTAAGAACATACCTTGTATCGTCCTTGCTTATCGCGAAATCCGTAAGGGTTATCATTTCTTTTAGTGTCTTTTGGTCTATTGAGACCGAGTCATGGTCCTTGAAAGCCGGCAGGTTCGGGAACTCCTCTTTGGGCAGACCTATTATCCGGAACTGAGCCTTTGCGCTCTTTATTGTTACATAGTTGCTTTTTTTCATGGAGATAGAAACGGGACTTTCGTCCGGAAGAGCCCTTATTATGTCAAAAAATTTTTTCGCTGGTATCGTTATAGCGCCGTCCGCCGAGACCTCCGCTTCAATTGAAAAACTTATCCCTATGTCAAGGTCTGTCGCCGTCATCCTTATTTTTCCGTTCTCCGCTTCAAGAAGAACGTTACTCAAAATAGGAAGACTGCTTTTTTGTGAAACAGCATTCTGTACTACTTGTATCCCTCCAACCAGAGTTTCTTTTGAAATTGTAAATTCCATACCCCCCCTTTCTCCTATAGTACTGGTTCTGCTATTATCTTTTTAAAAAACAGCAGTAATAGTTGTAATAGGACAGCGTTTTTTTGTGGATAACAACAAAAACCTTTTTTAAAAAAGAACTTATAAAAACCCATTCCTGTGGATAACTCTGTATAGTATTCTAACAGGCAGATCAAAAGAAAGACAACAGTTATCCACAGGCTCTGCCCTTAATTTTTAATTGACTGGCTTAATTTTTCAATAATGTCTTTTGTGTGGTCGTTCAGCTTTATTTCCTTGTTTATTTTATCACAAGCGTGCATAACTGTCGAATGATCCCTCCCTCCGAAAAAGCCTCCTATGTCCGGAAGAGAAAAGTTGGTCATCTCCCGGGAAAGGAACATAGCTATCTGCCGCGGGTAAGAAACGGAACGAGACCGTTTTTTCGTCTTCATCTCAGCCTCATTTATCCCAAAAAACTCGGAAACTTTTCTTTGAATAAGGTCTATGGATATATTTCTGTTGCCGGAAGAGATCATTCCCTTAAGGATTTCCTTTGCCAGCTCCGCGGACATTTCCTTGCCGGTCAAGTGAGAGTAGGCTACCACCCGGATAAGAGCTCCTTCCAGTTCCCTGATATTAGTTTTTATATTTTCCGCAAGGAAATACAACACTTCCTGGGGTATCTTTATTTTCTCATTCTCGCATTTTTTTTCAATTATGGCCGACCTGGTCTCAAAGTCAGGGGCCTGAATGTCCGCGGTCAGGCCCCAGGAAAAACGGCCTACCAGTCTTTCCTCAAGACCCGGGATCTCCTTGGGAGAGCGGTCACTGCAGAAAACAAGCTGTTTATGGGAATCGTAAAGAGAATTAAAAGTGTGGAAAAACTCTTCCTGGGTAGCTTCTTTTCCGGAAATAAACTGAATGTCGTCAACGATCAAAACATCCACCGAGCGAAAAGTGGAACGAAATTTTTGTGTGGACTTGGTTCTTATGGCGGAAATAAGCTGATTTGTGAAATCTTCGCTGGTTATGTAGAGGATCTTTATTTTCGGATACCTTGCCAGAATCTCGTGAGCAAGAGCTTGCATAAGGTGGGTTTTTCCCAAACCCACGCCCCCGTAAATAAACAGAGGATTATATGCCCTGGAAAGTTTATCGCAGACAGCAAGAGCCGCCGCATGAGCAAAACGATTGCTTGGGCCGACCACAAAATTATTGAACGTATAATTTTCTTTTAGTCCGAAATCTTTTGAGCGGGACTCGGGAGAGGGGCGAGCCGCGGAAAAAACGGACTTAAGCCACCCTACCGGCTGATCTTTTTGCTGGGGGTCGGGAACTGTTTGTTTTGGGGATGCCCCTCTCGAAGAAGGAAAAACAGCCGCGTCGAGCCCGGAAATATCAGTTACGGTAAAAATAATTTCTACCGGTTTTCCGGCGGCGCGAAGAAGAGCGGTCTTCAAAATATCAAGATACTTGTCTTTCAGCCAGGATTCATGAAATTTACTGGGAACACCAAGAGTAACAGAATTTTCGTTCTCGGATACTTGTGATATAGGAGAGAACCAGGTATCGAACATAAGTTCATCCGATTCCGCTTTAAGGAAAGAACGGGTTTTTTCCCAAAGGTTCTGCATATTTGCCTGAAAAGAGAACAGTAAAAGATATCAACAATTTAACAAAAGTTTTCCACAGGGATTTACGGCGATATCAACAAGTTATCCACAACCGCAAAAAGAACAAACAATGTAAAAACTCTGACGAAAATCATTATATAGGCAAAGAAGAGACGATGCAAGAGAAAAATCACCCTGCCTCAAACGGCATTCTTAGAGTTCTGTGAAATGGGCTTTTTATAGGTAACGAGAAATAGCGTTTTCACGTCGTTGCGAGGGAGCGAAGCGACCGAAGCAACCTCATAATTTATTGTATTTATCGAGATTGCTTCGGCTATTTACTAAGTCTGCCGAAATCCTGAGCCATGGCATTTATCACGATACGAAGGGCTTCCCCCGCCTTCGGCGGGTTCGCAACGACGGTATAGAAGGCTATTTTGCGTAACTCTAAGGAGGTTCCTGTTCTCCGGATCCGAGAGGAATACGTTCGCCACGCTTCTTCGCGGGAAAAGAGAAAAGAAGTCTCTACGAGAAATTCTCCCGACCGGAGAAGAAAGGAAAAAGGATCACAGGAAGATTGACACCAACTCGAGGGAATCGGGAGCTCGCGCACGCAGGCTAATTAACTTGACTTGATAATGAGGTATGATATAATCACTGTTTTTAGAGGCGCGTTTTTGAGTACAAATTTAAGGAGATATAGGTGAAGAAGAATCTTACAAGGAAATCTAATTTGAAAAGAAAAAGAAAACACGGCTTTCTTAAAAGGACAAGCACCAAAGATGGAAGAGCTGTTCTATCCAGAAGAAGGAAAAAAGGATGTAAAGTCCTGTCCGCGTGAAGATGAAACATCTTCGGAAATCCGCTGAATTCGCCGATATCCTGAGGAACGGCGGAAAGATCAAAGAAAAAACGATCACGGTGTTTTACCAAAAGACCGGCTTGCCGGGAAGCCTGACCCCCGGGATAATAGTATCAAAAAGAACCGAGCCGCTGGCCACAAGAAGAAATTATATTCGCAGAACGATTTACGCTGTTTGCAGAGAAGCGGCCTTATTGTTTGAGAAAAATACCGAGGTAGTTGTCAGGGTCGATGGAAAGGCCACATGCCGAGGACGCAGAGATCTGCGGGAGACATTGAAGAAAGACTTGGAGGCAGCTTTAGCAAAAATAAGAACACAGGAAAAATGACCGAAAAAAAAGCGTTTCATAAAATAGCGGAAAACATAAAAAAAGCGGCCATTTGGATGCTAAGAACATATAAAAAAGCGATAAGTCCTTTGCTGGGAAGCAGTTGTAGATTTGTGCCTTCTTGTTCCCAGTATGCAAAAGAATCTTTGGAAGAATATGGTCTTTTTCTGGGAACCCCAAAAGCCCTATGGAGAATATTGAGATGTAACCCTTTTTCCCGTGGAGGGTATGATCCTGTTCCGAGAAAAAACCCTGGAGAGGAGAAATAATGGAAAAGAAAATGATACTCGCTGTAGGATTATCTCTTTTGATACTTTTTGGGTTTCAAGTGATAAACCCAAAGCCTACCAGAAAACAAACGCTTCCAACCCCGTCTCAGCAAACAACTTATGATGTTTCTTCTCCGCGAGAAGGAGGAGAAACCATAAAAAAAGGACTTCCTTCAAAACAAGCCGACCAGACGGTTGAAAGAGAAGAAACAGCGGCGAGGTTGTCAACCGAAAAAATTGACCTTGTCTTTTCAGACATTGGCGGCAGTTTAAAAGAGATCCATATAGTAGCGGAAAATGATCCGCAGGGAGAGAAGGAACTCCTTTATCTACAAGAAGATCCAACAAAAAGAACCTTTGCGTTGAGATCCGAGCTTTTAAGCGGCTTGGACATTGCCAAATACGATGCGCGAAAAGGAAGAGATTTTGTAGAGTACACTTATGTAGAGAAAGATTGGCTGAAGATAACCAAAAGATTTTCTTTGGTAAGCAACAATAATGTAATCGAGGTAGAAGTAAAGATAGAAAACCTTTCTTCGGGAAAAAGAGATATATCATACACGATCGTCGGTCCGGGGGCCATACAGTTAAAAGACAGTGTTTCGGGCAGAAACTTTTTAGAGGTAAACACTTTGATAGATGGAAAGATATGGAAGGTAACCAAGACAAAAGAACCCCAGGCAAGAAAAGGACCGGCAATTTGGACAGCTCTGAAAAGTAGATATTACGGGCTTATAATGAGGCCGGGGGTTGATGCCCGGGAAGTTGTTGTTCGGGGAGAAGGGCAAGCTAACCTATTGACAGAACTTAACTTCGGAGGATGGGCGCTTTCCCCGGGCGCGGAAGTAAAACAAGAAAGCATTTTTTATGCGGGCCCTCTTAACGAAAAAGAAATATCCAGCGTAAGCCAGGATATGGCGGCAGTCGTAAACTATGGTTTTTTTGGCGGAGTAAGCAAAGTGCTCCTGGTGATATTAAAATTCTACCACAGTTTGGTCAGAAATTGGGGGATCTCTATAATCCTTTTGACCCTTACCGTAAACATTTGCCTGTTCCCTCTTGCCGTAAAAAGTTTCGCGTCTATGCATCAGATGAAAAAAATACAGCCTCATATAATGAAACTTAAAGAATTGCACAAAGACAATCCTCAGAAACTGAACAAGGAAACAATGGAACTGTACAAGAAGAACAATGTGAATCCTCTTGGCGGATGTCTTCCCCTTCTTCTGCAGATGCCGATTTTTATAGCGTTATACCAGGGGCTTATACGCTCCATAGAGCTTAAAGGAGCTTCTTTTCTTTGGATAAAAGACTTGGCAAGACCCGATGCAGTGCCTATCCCGGTTACCTTACCTCTTATCGGGAACAGCATAAACATTTTACCCCTGCTAATGGTAGTGACGATGGCTCTGCAACAAAAAATGACGCAAGCAAGTACCGCTAAAGATATGACGGAAGAACAAAAAAACCAGCAAAAAATGATGATGTTAATGATGCCGGTAATTTTCGGGTTCATGTTCTACAATATGCCCTCGGGACTTGTGTTATACTGGCTAACCAACACTATCTTGATGACAACAGGACAAAAGATCATTAGTAGACGCTTGGAGGCTTAAGCATGAATAAGAAAAAACCACGCACAGACAGCATAGAAGTCGAAGCAAAGACGACGAAAAAGGCCATAGAAGAGGCGTTAAAGAAGCTGGATGCCACAGAAGAAGAAGTGACCATAGAAGTTCTCAAGGAAGAACAGAAAGGGCTTTTTGGTATGCAGGGCGCCGAAGCCGCAAAAGTTAGAGTGAGAATAGATCGCAACCCCACTCCCCCGGATCACAAATAACTGTTTCTACTAAAGTATAACCACCCCAAAGCCGTAAAGTTTCCACGTGGAAACTCTCCGGCGAAAAACCGTCCGGCGGTCGTACAATTTGTAATGTTTCAGTCTTTCGCAGGAACTCCGCGTTCCACCGCCCGTCGTTGCGAACCCGCCGAAGGCGGGGGAAGCCCTTCGTATCTTGATAAATGCCATGGCTCAGGATTTCGGCAGACTTAGTAAATAGCCGAAGCAATCTCGATAAATACAATAAATTATGAGGTTGCTTCGGTCGCTTCGCTCCCTCGCAAAGACGGGAAAACGCTATTCCGCAGAACTCTATCCCTCTAAATAGGGTTTTGCAAAATAGACTTCTATACCGTCGTTGCGAACCCGCCGAAGGCGGGGGAAGCCCTTCGTATCGTGATAAATACTATGGCTCAGGATTTCGGCAGACTTGGCATAGGGCCGAATCAATCTCCCTTCGAAATATTTTCATATTATGAGATCACTTCGTCGCCATGTACCGTACGGTACATGGCTCCTCGTGACGACGGTGTAGGAATTTACTGCAGAGAACTGAGGTGATACTACAATTTTCTGTGGTAAAAACCGTTCGGAAAAATTTGACATTTAAAGGAATCTGTGGTATATTCAGATAAAATTTATAACCGGCCCTTTCCAACCAAAGAGAAAAAAGAATGAAAAAAATCGCATTTTGCAATCAAAAAGGCGGAGTGGCAAAAACCACATCGGCCATTAATATCGCGGCTTACCTGGCTCTTCATGGGAAAGAAACACTCCTTATCGATCTGGATCCGCAGGCTAATGCTACCAGCGGAGTCGGGATAAACAAACGTGAAATCACGCATAGTGTGTACAATGTTCTACACGAGCACATTCCCGTGGATACGGCAATAACTCCTACTGACATAGAAAAGCTCAAAATAATTCCCTCAAGTATAAGCCTTACCGGAGCTGAGGTTGAGCTTGTAAATGTCATGGGGCGCGAATACCGATTAAAAAAAGCGCTTCAGGAAATGAAGGCAAGCTTTGATTATGTAATATTCGATTGCCCCCCATCTTTGGGGCTTTTGACAATAAATGGCCTTGCCGCGGCAGATTCTGTTATAATTCCAATACAGTGTGAGTACTATGCCCTGGAGGGATTAAGTCAGCTTATGCAGACGCTCGATCTCATAAGGGACAATCTTAACGAGAGCCTATTCATAGAAGGCGTTCTCATGACCCTGGCGGATTATAGGACAAATTTGACCAAAGAAGTTATTAGTGAAGTCAGAAAGTATTTTGGAGACAAGGTTTACGACTCTATTATCCCGAGAACTGTTAAGCTTACAGAAGCTCCGGGTTTCGGAAAGCCTATTGCGATCTACGACCCGGCTTCCATAGGAGCAAAAAAGTATGAAAATGTAGTTAAGGAAATGTTGGGAATAAAAGATGTTGTTGAGAAAGAAGAAGATACTTCGGAGAAAGAATTATGTCCGGAACCCGTTTTAAATAAAGGAGATGATACTAATGGAAACCAGGAATGTGGAAAAGAGACTGGGCAAGGGGCTTGAGGCGCTGATCTCCAGCGACGCGGGAAAGCCAAAAGAAAGAGTTGAAAGAGCAGAAACCAAGAATGTCATGCCGAATCCTTTCCAGCCCCGCAAAAAGTTTTCCAAGGGAAAAATGGAGGAATTAGTCAATTCTCTAAGAGAGAAGGGGATTATTCAGCCCATTTTAGTGCGATCTAAAGGTGAAAAATACGAAATTATTGCCGGAGAAAGAAGATGGAGAGCGGCGCAAGAGATCGGATTGGAAGAGATCCCGATAATTGTAAAAAGAGATATAGACGATGCGAATTCGCTTGAGATCTCCCTCATAGAGAACATTCAGAGGGAAGAGCTCAATACAGTTGAGGAAGCTACTGCCTACAAAGAACTTATAGAGAAATTCGAGTATACTTTAGAAAAAGTCGGCCAGATGATGGGAAAAGATAAAACGACTGTATCTAACAGCTTACGAATACTAACGTTATCTCGAGAGATCCTCGACCTCATCGAAGAGGGCAGAATATCCGCCGGCCATGCCAAGGCACTTTTGTCGGTACAGAATGAAAAGAAAAGAAAAAAAGTGCTGCAAACCATTCTTAATAAAGGACTTTCCGTTAGAGAGGCGGAGTCTCTCGTAAAAAGGATCGGCGAACCCAGAATAACTGCGAAAAAAACCAAAGATCCCGAGACCGCGGGAGTGGAAGAACAGCTCCAGCATAAACTCGGGACCAGGGTTTCCATTTATCAGGGGAAAAAACGAGGGCGCATTGAAATACAGTTTTTTTCCAATGAAGACCTGGAAAGACTTTTGCGAATGCTGCTCGCCGCAGGGGCTTGATCCGAAAGCCGTATCCTCGGAGCTTATCGCAGAACCGTACTATGACGACCTGCCCTCAAGAGATATTGCCTGATCCGGGGAGGGGAGAGAAGTGTCCGGTTTTGGCTGATCCCACACCGAAATGGTAAATTCTCAAGACAATATTGCGTTTCGGATGTTCTTAGGGTAAACTGGCGATGTATGAGAGGTACGGTTGGGGATAAGAGCGGGGGAATGGGACTGTTTCACGAATGGTGGGAAAAGAAAATTCCTATCAATAGACCGGCGAAACCATTATATGTGAAATTGACCTATTAGCTGATAAAATCTTCAAAAACGCGCGTATTGTCGTACAGATTGCGACTTCAATGGGTGCATTAGGTTCTTTTCGACCAAGGATAGGGGATTTGATTTTGATATTATTCCGGGAAAAATAAAGTTATTATGAGCAAATATTCCATTATTGTCAGGAGGGTATTGGATAAATATAGATCTTTATGGGCCGGAGATAACCGATTTTTATGATCAGAAATATCCGGCTGCTTCATTCCATATAACAAGGCCTAACACCAATGGCTTTGGATATGGTGACCTTCCCCCCAAAAACCGTGCCACTTGAAATTAGAGTGGGGGTGTGTTAAAACCTAATTTAAGGAGGCGCGGAATGAAGAGGACAAGGTATTCGGAGGAGCAGATAATTAGGATCTTGAAAGAGGCGGAAGCCGGAGCAGTATATATCCACACTATACACAAAGAAAGAAAAGCTGATACTACTAATTCTTCCTTTTGTTAGAAAGCCCGCACTTTAGTCTACGACAAGATAACACTATTAACCCGCTAAATTCCTTGACATCCGGAGGGGAAAGGGGTACCATATAGCGACGGAAGAGCCTTTTAAACCGGTCCCGAGAGGCCAGAAAGGGAGACGCTATGAAGAAGAATACAGGGAGAGGCCTGCTTGTCTTATGACGGGGAGGCTTTTTTTGTGTCCGGGAACAATAAAAAGGCGGGAAAAACACAATGAAGGAAAGTAAAGAAGCAAGAGTGATGGACAAAGAAGGGATAAAGAGGATCTTGAGAAGGGTATCTCATGAAATTGTGGAAAAAAACCAGGGGGTTGATAATCTTGCCGTGATCGGGATCAAATCCCGGGGAGCTTTTCTGGCGGAGAGGATAGCGGAGAACCTTGAAAAGATAGAAGGGAAAAAAGTGCCTGTAGGAGCTATCGACATAACTTTGTACAGGGATGACCTTACTGAAGTCGCCGAACAGCCGGTTGTCCATTCTACCGAGGTAGGGTTTGATATAACGGGAATGAAAATAGTGCTGGTGGACGATGTTCTTTTCACCGGACGCACGGTACGATGCGCTCTTGACGAACTTATAGATTTCGGAAGGCCGGCCAATATACAGCTGGCGGTGCTTATAGACAGGGGGCATAGGGAGCTGCCCATAAGGCCGGACTATGTCGGAAAGAACCTTCCTACCGGCAGAGACGAAATGATAGAGGTCCGAATAGTCGAGGTAGATAGCGACGAGGAAGTGGTCCTCGTCAAAAACAGCGGAGAAAAGAAAAAATGAAAAAAACCGAGCCTTTGAAATGGACAAAAAAACATCTCCTTGGAATAGAAGATCTGTCCGGCGATGAGATAACAATGATACTTGACCAGGCGGAAGGGTTCCGGGAGGTGCTGGCAAGGCCCATACCTAAAGTTCCTACGCTTAGGGGAAAGACGATAGCGAATCTTTTCTGCGAACCTTCAACGAGAACAAGAGCCTCATTTGAACTGGCGGCAAAAAGACTTAGCGCGGATACGCTCAACATAACGGTATCCTCTTCGAGTTTTCTTAAAGGAGAAACTCTTAAAGATACGGCCAGGAACATAGAAGCCATGCAGACGGACATGATAGTGATAAGGCATTCCTGTCCGGGAGCGCCGCATTTTCTGGCCGAATGCGTAAAAGGGTCCGTGATAAACGCGGGTGACGGGCCGCACGAGCATCCCACACAGGCGCTTTTAGACGTAATGACAATGAGACAGAAGCTCGGCAGGATAAAAGGACTGAACGTGAGCATAATCGGGGATATCGCCCACTCAAGAGTGGCTCGAAGCAATATACTGGCTTTAACCCGGCTGGGAGCCAATGTAACTATCTGCGGGCCGAAGACCATGATACCCGCTGAAATAGAAAAAACCGGCGTCAGGGTAACGTATAAACTGGAAGAGGCTCTGGCAAAGGCCGATGCGGTCAATGTTCTGAGAATACAGCTGGAACGGCAGAAAAAAGGCGTGTTCCCGAGTATAAGGGAGTACATAAAAGGGTTCGGAATAGACAAAGAAAAACTGGCCAGATATGCCGGTAAAAAAATGTTAATACTGCATCCAGGCCCGATAAACAGGGGAGTAGAGTTAAGCCAGGACGCGGCCGACAGCGAGCATTCGGTCATACTCAACCAGGTAACTAACGGTGTCGCGGTAAGAATGGCCGTGCTTTTCCTTGTAAGCCAGATAAAAGGATCCGGGAAAAATTTTAAATAAAAAATAAGAGGAGCCCATGAAAATACTCATAAAAGGCGGCAGGATAATAGACCCCGCCGCGGGAGTGGATAAAGAAGGCGACATCCTGATAGATAAAGGCAGGGTGGTTAAAACAGGGGGAATAATAAAAGATCCTGCCGCGAAAGTGATCGCGGCTGCCGGCAAGATAGTCTCCCCCGGGTTTATAGACATGCATACGCATTTGAGGGAGCCCGGTAGAGAAGACGCCGAAACCATCGAGACAGCTTTGGAATGCGCGATAAGAGGAGGCTTTACCACGGTCTCGGCTATGCCGAATACAACGCCGACTTGCCAGACCGCGGCTGATGCCAGGTTTCTCATAGAAAAAGGAGAAAAAACAGGGAAAGGGCATATTATCCCGATCGGGGCCATTACAAAAAACCGGATGGGAGAAGAACTTACGGAAATGGCGGAGTTAAAAGAAGCCGGCTGTCTTGCGGTATCAGACGACGGAGATTCCGTTAACGACGCGGGCGTTGCCAGAAAAGCCATGGAGTACGCTTCCATGTGCGGGATGCTTGTTATTTCCCACTGCGAAGATAAAAGTCTTGTCCGGGAAGGAACAATGCACGAAGGGTACTGGTCCACGGTTCTCGGTCTCGCGCCGATACCCGCGGCGTCAGAAACAACTATAGTAGAAAGAGATATCTCTCTCGCGGAACTTGCCGGAGCCAGGCTGCACATAGCCCACGTGTCATGCGCCCAAAGCGTAGAGATAATCAAAAAAGCAAAAGCCCGGGGATGTCAGGTTACGGCCGAAGTGACGCCGCATCACTTTTCTCTGACAGACGAATGCCTTAAGACCTATGACACGAACCTCAAGGTGAACCCGCCTTTAAGGACGAAAAAAGATGTGGAGGCTCTCAGGAAAGGCCTTAAGGACGGGGCGATAGACGTTATCGCTACGGATCACGCGCCTCATCCTGAAAATGAAAAACAGAAAGAGTTCGATCACGCTCCCTTTGGGATGATAGGCCTTGAGACCGCTCTGCCGCTTTCGGTGATGAATCTTGTGGATACAAAACATCTCACCTGGCCGGCTCTCATAGAAAAACTTACTTCGAACCCGGCGAAGATACTGGGCCTTGACAGGGGAACTCTCAAAGAAAACGCGCCGGCGGATATTGTTATAATAGATCCCGGAAAAGAGTGGGTTTACAGCAGGGAAGAAATACGGTCTTTGTCCCGGAACTCTCCTTTTGTGGGGAAAAAGATGAAAGCAAAAGTAATATGTGCTATAGTAGATGGCAATATAGTTTTCGGATAAGAGAGAAGGAAAGAGCGGCAGGCGGAAATGGGAGCAACGGATAAAAAGATAAAAGCTATCGTAATTTCTAACCGAAAGATCTGCGACAAACACTACCTTTTAGAGATAAAAGACGATATTCTTGGAAAGAAATCGGTTCCGGGACAGTTCGTTAACGTGTTGGTAGATACGCGGGCGACGGACCCTTTGCTAAGAATCCCTCTGGGCGTCCACCGGATACAGAGACAAGGGATATCGCTTTTCTATAAAGTGGCGGGCAAAGCCACCGAGATGCTTTCGGAAAAAGAACAAGGAGAGAAAGTAGACGCACTGGGTCCGCTCGGGAACGGGTTTAATTTACGGGATAGCTCCGCTTCGAAAAACAAACAGCATATTCTTGTTGCCGGAGGACATGGAGCGGCGCCTCTTTACGCTCTGGCGGAACAGCTTTTAAAAGCAAAGGACGAAGTCCTGGTCTTCATCGGCGCATCCTCAAAAAAATGCGTTGTCCTTGCGGATCATTTCAGAAAACTGGGCTGTAAGGTAGGGGTATCGACCGATGACGGAACCGCCGGAACTAAAGGCTATGTGACATGTCTTTTAAAGGACTTTCTTTCAAAAAGAGATGCGGCGAAGACTTCGGATATTTACGCCTGCGGGCCCCGGCCGATGCTGTCGCAGATCTCGCGGATAGCCGCATCCGCGGCAATAAGGGCGCAGGTATCGGTGGACCCGTATATGGCTTGCGGCACCGGCATTTGCCGGGGCTGCGCGGTCCTGACAACGGCGGGATATAAACTTGCGTGCAAGGACGGGCCGGTTTTTTATTCCGACGAAATAGTCTGGGAAAAAGACAAAGGGTGTTCCTCGTGAGAGATCTTTCTGTAACCATCGGCAAAGTAAAATTCGCCAGCCCCATATGGCTGGCTTCGGGGACATGCGGCAGCGGCGAGGAACTGGAGGAGTATATAGATCTCGGCAAGGTGGGGGCGATAGTAACAAAGACCGTTACGTTTGAAGAAAGGGAAGGCAACCCTCCCCCGAGAGTAATAGAGACAGCTTCAGGAATGCTTAATTCCATAGGCCTTGAAAATAAGGGCGCCCGGTGGTTCAGGCAAAACAAATATCCCGTGCTGAAAAAACGGAAAACAAAAACAGTTGTAAGTTTTGCCGCGACAAAAGAAAGCGAGTTTGTTGAATGCGCCCGGGAGCTTGACGGGAAAGATTTTCCGCATGCTTTAGAGATGAACCTGTCATGCCCTAATGTCGCCCACGGCAGAAGGAAGGGCCTTCTGGTTGCCCAGGATAAATCGGCCGCCGCAAAAACGGTCAAGGCGGTAAAAAAAGCCATAAGAAGGCCCCTTATAGTCAAGCTCTCGCCGAACGTGACCGACATAGGAGAAATAGCAAAAGCCTGCGAAGACGCGGGGGCCGACGCCGTAGCGGCGGTAAACACATTCCAGGGCTTGGCGGTCGACGCGGAAAAGATGGAGGCATATTTCGCCCGCGTAGTGGGCGGGCTCAGCGGGCCGGCGATAAAACCGCTGGCGCTAAAGGCGGTAAGAGACGTCTACCAAGCTGTAAAGATACCTGTTATAGGAATTGGCGGGATAATGACCGGCAGCGATGCCGCGGAGTTTTTGTTATGCGGAGCTTCCGCGGTAGAAATAGGCACCGCGACGTTAAGAGATCCCTTCGCGCATGACAAGATATTCGACGAGTTTAAAGAGTACCTGAGGAAACACAAAATAACAAAAGCGAGAAGCCTTACGGGCAAATTAAAAGAAAGGGTTTAAGTGATGAGGGTCGAAGACAGGCTTATAGTGGCTCTGGATGTAGAAACATATGAACAGGCTTCCGGGATGGTAGATGCTTTAAAAGTGGAAGTTGGAATATTTAAAGTTGGGATAGCTCCGTTCACGTCTTTCGGGGAGCGGATAATGGACAAGCTGTCTTCTTTGGGGAAAAAAATATTTTTGGACCTGAAAGTACATGACATCCCCAACACAGCGAGGAATGCCGCCAAAGCGGCGGCCGAAAAGAACGTCTTCATGATGAATTTTCACTGCATGGGTTCCGAGGCCATGATGACGGCCGCAAGGGAAGGGGCCGAGGCCGGCAGGGCGGGCGGGCCCGGGCCCATACTTCTGGGAGTGACAGTATTAACGAGCATGGACAAAAAAGCCCTGGAAAGCCTTGGGTTTGATAAGACAGTGGAAGAACAGGTGATGGATTTCGCCCATTCGGCTAAAAACGCGGGCTTTGACGGCGTTGTCGCTTCGGCGAACGAAGCGGAGAAAATTAAAAAAGTTTTCGGGAAGGATATAGTTGTTGTGACCCCCGGCATAAGGCCGCGAGGGAGCCGGGAAGACGATCAGAAAAGGGTAACTACCCCGCTTGAGGCCCTCCGGAAAGGGGCGGATTACATCGTTGTTGGCAGGCCCATAATAGAAGCTAAAGATCCGAAACGCGCCGCGGAAAAGATACTTGAAGAGATGAGGGAATACAAGTAACGGAAAAAATAAAAAACAAAACCGGGGAGAACGATATGCAGGAAATGGAAATAATGGAAATGTTCAGAAAAACCGGCGCGTACAAGCAGGGGCATTTTAAATTATCGAGCGGGCTTCATTCGGGGGCATATCTGCAGTGCGCTCTTGTTCTACAGAACCCCATAATAGCGGAAAGGCTGTGCTCGTCCCTGGCCACAAAATTTGCCGCGGATGCCCCGGACGTGGTCATAGGACCGGCGCTGGGCGGAGTGGTTATAGCGTATGAACTTGCCAGGGCTCTCGGGGCCAGGGCCATTTTTTCCGAAAGAGACGCTTCGGGAACGATGAAATTGAGAAGGGGGTTCAGGGTGTCGCCTTCACTCAAAGTCCTTATCGCGGAAGACGTTCTTACCACCGGCAGGTCCGTAAGGGAAGTTATAGATCTGCTTAAAGAAGACGGGGTTACTCCCGTAGGTGTAGCCGCTCTTGTGGACAGGGCCGGAACAAAGCTTGACTTTGGGGGTATAAAACACGAGGGTCTCATAAAATTGAGCATACCGACTTTTGATCCTTCGAGCTGCCCGCTTTGCCAGGAAGGGATATCTTTAGAAAAACCCGGGTCCAGAAAAGAAGAGAAACCATAAGCAGTTTTTAAGGAGGACATCGTAATGGAAACCAGCATAAACGGCATCATAGAAAAAATAAAAAAGGAAGGCGTTGAAAAGGCGGAAGAAGAGGCGGCAAAAATACTTGAAGACGCCAGACGGGAAAGCGCGAAGATAGTAGACGCCGCGCGGAAACAGGCTGAGGATATCACGGCCGGGGCGGACAGGGACGCGGAAAAGCTTAAAGCTAACGCCGCGTCGGCAATAAAACAGTCTGCCAGAGACGTTGTTCTGGGCCTGCGCGAGGACATAACCTCTCTTTTTGACAGGATAGTTAAAAGGGAGGTGGGCGGCGCCCTTGACGGATCGACAGTCAAAAGGATGCTGGAACTTTTAGCGTCAAAATTCGCCCCGGGAAAGAGTGAAGAAATAGAGGTGATGCTGAGCGAAAAAGATAAAGACGAGCTCGGAAAACATTTTGCCGCCGCTTTAAGCGGAGAGATGGCTTCCGGCGTCACGCTGGTTCCGTCCAAAGAAGTAACAAAAGGGTTTCGCATAGGGGCCAAAGACTCCGGGGTATATTACGATTTTACGGATGAGGCCATAAGCGAAGCGCTGAGCTCCTATCTCAATAAAAACCTGATAGCTATATTATCCGGCGGCAAAAACAATGAGTAGTGAGTATTATTACCTGACGGCATCATTGCCGCATCTGACTTTTAAGACAGAACCGCCTTTTTCAAAAGAGCGGTTCCTGGACGAATGCGAAAAGTGGCTTTCCCGCGGCGATCTCGAAAGCCTGCTTGCCGCTGACAATGCGGAAGAAGCCAGAGCCGGCAATTCTCAGGTACTGGCGAAGTGGAAAGAGTTCGACCTGTCCCTTAAGAAGGAGCTTGCCGAGTACAGGAGGGAAAGAAGAGGGGGGACGGAAAGAAAACCGGGGAATCTTGCGGGCAAAGTTCTCTCGGCGGCCAACCCTCTTGAGATGGAACTGAGCCTTGAAAGGGCAAGATGGGACTATCTGGACGATCTTGCCGTGGGACATTTTTTCGATATAGGCAAATTGATAGTGTATTACTTACAGCTTGGGATACTCGTAAGGCTGGCAAAGTTCGACAAAGACAAAGGTGAAACTTACTACTACGAAATGGGCGAGGTAAAATATGACAATGCGCTGCGGTAAGATCCAGTCGGTTAACGGGAACATGGTAACGGTAAGGCTTGAAGGCGACATAATCCAGAACGAGGTAGGGTATGTGCTCAACGGCGGGCAAAAACTGAAATCAGAGGTCATTAAGATCTCCGGAGACATAGCTTTCATGCAGGTGTTCGAGAACACAAAGGGAATAAAGGTAGGGGACACTGTCGAGTTCTCCGGCCAGATGCTTTCCGTACAATTGGGGCCGGGGCTTCTTTCTCAGGTGTACGACGGGCTTCAGAACCCTTTACCCGAGCTCGCGGAAGAATTCGGATATTTCCTGCCGGCGGGAGTGGAAAGGGACGCAATTGCAAAAGACAAGGAATGGCCTTTCGAACCTTCGGCGCAAAAAGCCGACAGGGTAACGGCCGGCACCGTTCTGGGACATGTACCCGAGGGTATTTTCGATCACAAAATAATGGTACCGTTCTTTATGAACGGAGAGTACACGGTAGAAAGTATGGCGGCGAAAGGAAGTTACCGCGCGGACAGCGAAATAGCGTCCGTGAAAAACGAAAAAGGAGAAATTTTCAAACTGTCCATGATGTTCGACTGGCCCGTAAAAATGCCGGTTACCGCGTACAAGGAAAAATTACAGCCAAAAGAGACTCTCGTAACCAAAATAAGGATACTCGACACATTGTTTCCCGTGGCAAAAGGCGGAACGTATTGCATTCCGGGCCCTTTTGGCGCGGGCAAGACGGTTCTGCAGCAGATAACCAGCAGGCATGCTGACGTTGATATAGTCATTATAGCCGCTTGCGGGGAAAGAGCGGGAGAGGTCGTTGAAACTTTAAGGGAATTCCCGAAGCTAACAGACCCGAGAACCGGCAAATCCCTTATGGAAAGGACAATAATCATCTGCAACACTTCAAGCATGCCTGTCGCCGCAAGGGAAGCTTCGGTATATACCGCAGCGGCAATAGCCGAATATTACCGCCAGATGGGCCTTAATATACTGCTTCTCGCGGATTCAACTTCCAGGTGGGCGCAGGCAATGAGAGAAATATCCGGCAGGCTTGAAGAGATCCCCGGAGAAGAGGCATACCCGGCATACCTGGAATCGCGCATAGCGTCTTTTTATGAAAGAGCCGGCCTTATAAAACTGCATGACGGCTCTCTGGGCAGCCTTACGATAGGCGGAACGGTAAGCCCCGCGGGAGGGAACTTCGAAGAGCCGGTAACACAGGGGACGCTTAAGGTTGTCGGGGCTTTCCACGGGCTTTCGAAAGAACGCGCGGATGCCCGAAAATTCCCGTCTATAGACCCCCTGGAAAGCTGGAGTAAATACCCCAGTTTTATAAACGATGATGACAGCGCCCTTGCCAGAGATATCCTGCGCCGGGCAAAAGATGTCAGCCAGATGATGAAAGTCGTGGGCGAAGAAGGGACCTCTACGGAGGATTATGTGTTCTACATGAAAGGAGAGTTCCTCGATGCCGTATATCTTCAGCAGAACGGGTTCGATGAAGTGGATGCCGCCACCGGCAGGGAAAGACAGAAATACGTGTTCTCGAAAGTCGTCGAGGTCCTGAAAAAAGATTTCAGCTTTCCCGATAAACAGGCCTCGAGAGAGTTTTTCCACAATCTGAGGTATAAGTTCATCGACTGGAACTATAAACAATGGGATAGCGGAGAATTTAAAGAAAAGGAACAGGAATTAAATAAAATGATCTCTGAGAAAAAAGAAATCTGACGGAATGAACGGGGGAAAGATGAGAAAAGTCTGCACAAAGATACTGAATATAGCCGGGAACGTAGTAATGGTAAAAACCGGCGGCGTGGCTTATGAGGAACTGGCGGAGATATCCACATCAAGAGGGGTCTCTCTGGCGCAGGTGATCCGCCTGGATAAAGAAATGGTGCATCTGCAGGTCTTTGCCGGGTCGGGAGGGATATCAACGGGCGACGAGGTAAGGTTTCTCGGTAAACCCATGGAGGTAGGGTTCACGCACGATATGCTCGGGCGTATTTTTAACGGCAGCGGGAAGTCCAGAGACAACGGGCCGGAGATATCGGAAAACACAATTCAGATAGCCGGCCCGGCGGTGAACCCGGCAAAAAGGATCATCCCCAAAAATATGGTCAGGACCAATATCCCGATGATAGATATTTTTAACTCTCTTGTAGAAAGCCAGAAGCTTCCCATTTTCTCCGTTTCGGGAGAACCCTATAATGAACTTTTAGCCAGGATAGCCCTTCAGGCGGAAGTGGACATAATAGTTCTCGGCGGAATAGGTCTGAAATACGACCAGTATATGTATTTCAGGGACACTCTGGAAGAAAACGGCGCTTTGTCCAGATCGGTATTTTTCATTCATACCGCGGGCGACCCTGTGGTAGAAGGTCTCATGATCCCGGACCTTGCTCTGGCTGTCGCCGAGAAATTCGCTCTTGAAGGCAAAAGAGTGCTCACACTGCTTACCGACATGACCAACTTTGCCGACGGGCTGAAAGAGATCGCCATAACAATGGAACAAGTGCCTTCTAACAGGGGGTATCCCGGAGATCTTTACAGCCAGCTGGCTGCAAGATACGAGAAAGCCGTGGATTTTGATGGCGCCGGGTCGCTGACGGTCCTTGCTGTTACCACAATGCCCGGCGACGATGTAACGCATCCCGTTCCCGACAACACAGGCTACATTACGGAAGGACAGTTCTATCTGAGAAACGGGCGAATAGAACCTTTCGGGTCGTTAAGCCGTTTGAAACAGCAGGTTAACGACAAAACCAGAAAAGACCACCGAGCCATAATGGACGGTATGATACAGCTGTACGCGCAGTACCGGGAAACGGAAGAAAAAAGGTCTATGGGTTTCAGGATGAGCGACTGGGACAAAAAACTTCTTAAATACGGAGATCTTTTCGAGAAAAAAATGATGGACCTTAAGGTGAATATTCCGCTTGAGGAGGCCCTGGACAGCGGGTGGCAGATACTGTCGGAATGTTTTAATCCCGAAGAGACAAGTTTCAGGGCGGACCTGGTAAAAGAATTCTGGCCGGGCAAGTAAGAAGCACCCTGCAAAGAGAGAAGAAATGGCGAAATTGCGGCTTACAAAGAACGAACTTAAAAAGCAGAAAGATTCTCTTAAGCGGTTCAGGCAGTACCTGCCCACGCTTATTCTTAAAAAACAGCAGCTGCAGGCCGAAATAATCAAGCTTAACGGGGAGATAGACAAAATAAAGCAGGAGAAAGCCTTCTTGAAGGCCGAAGTTTATAAGTGGGTAGATGTTTTCGCCGAAAAACAGGACCTGAAGGATATAATTTCCCTTAAAACGATAGAGACCGAAAAAGGCAACATAGCCGGGATAGATATACCGGTTTTTGTCAAAGCGGTCTTCAATGAGGCAGAATACGATATTTTAACGTCCCCGCTCTGGCAGGATTTCGGGGTAGAAGCCGTAAAAAAGGAGATTGAACTTAACTCGCGCATAGAGGTGCTAAGGGCCCAGCAGGAAGCGGTGAGGGAAGAGCTGAGGATAACGACACAGAGAGTGAATTTGTTTGAAAAAGTGATGATACCCGAGACAAAAGGAAAAATAAAAAAAATACAGGTGTACCTGGGGGATATGCAGACGGCTTCGGTCGTTACGGGCAAAATAGCTAAAAGCAAGATAATGAAAGCGGAAAAAGAGAAGGTGCCGGTTTGATAGAGAAGATGAAACAAATAACCATGCTGGTTTCCGAAAAGGAAAGAGAAAAGTTTGTCTCTAAGCTTCGAAAGGCAGGCGTTCTGCATGTAAAGCATGTTATCGCTCCGGAAGCTCATGAGATATCTTTTATCGAAGATAGGATCTCCAGGATCAAAAAGCTGATAGAGCAGGTGGAACCTTACTGCGACGGCAGGCCCGACAGGAGGAGGTCTTCCCTTGAGAGAGATGTTCTAAGCTGTGCCGATGATGCCGATGAAGATCTTAAACTAAAAAGAGAGACAGAAGAGGAAATAGAGAAGTTGAAAAAAGATAAGCTGTGGTTCGCGGAGTGGGGGCACATAAAAAGAGAAGATCTATTAAAGGTCAAAAAATCCGGGGTGAATATCAGGCTGTATGAATTGCCGGTAAAAGAAACAAAACAGGTATCCGGCAAGCTCCACATTATAGGGAAGAGAGGAGCAACAGCCCGCGCGGCGTTCATAACAGGAGATGTTGCGGAAGAACTTCCATTCCGGGAAACAGCCCTTCCGGAAATGTCAGAGAAGCAGATAGAAATAGAACTTTCGGTATGCGCTCAAAGAACAAAAGCAATAGAGGAGAGGTTCAAGGACAGGGCCAGGGCCTTGCCCGCAATGCGGGAATGCCTGCATAAACTTGAGACAGAAATGGCCGCTCTGCTCGTCAGGTTCGGGATGAAAAGCGAAGGAGCTTTCGCTTATGTTCGGGGTTTCGTTCCCGAGAAAAAGATCCCGCGGATAAAACAACTTTGCGAAAAGCTTGAGGCGGGATTCATTTCGGAAGATCCGGACGATCCCGACGAGACGCCCACACTTGTGACGAACCCGGGATGGATAGAGATAGTCAAACCGGTTTTCAGTTTTATGAACACCTTGCCCGGATACGCGGAGTTCGATATAAGTTTTGTTTTTTTGATATTTTTCAGCCTGTTCTTCGCTATGCTAATAGGCGACGCCGGATACGGCCTGGTTTTTATCGGCCTCGCGTATCTCGCGAGGAAAAAATTGCCGAAAGCGCCCCGGGAACCGTTTTTCCTTATTTATCTGCTTGGCGGGTGTACCGTAGTATGGGGCGCTTTGACCGGCACATGGTTCGGAATAGAAGCCCTGTCAAAAGCGCCTGTTCTGAGAAGTGTGGTAATAGAAAAGATCGGCAGCTTTTCGGGGGACAATCAGAACTTTATGATACAGATATGTTTTATTATCGGGGCGGTACATTTGACCCTGGCCCATATAATGAAAATAGCGAGGCAGATAAATTCGCTGAAAGCCTTATCCGAAGCGGGATGGATAATGATTCTATGGGGAATGTTCTTTTTGGCCGGCAAATTCGTGTTGGCGGGAGATTTTCCGGCCGCGGCCGGGTGGCTGCTCGGAGCGGGAATAGTTCTTGTAATGTTCTTTACCGCTCCCGAAAAAGGTATTATAAAAGGGATGTTATCCGTACTGGCTCAGCTGCCTTTAAGCGTCATAAGTTCTTTTTCGGATATAGTCTCTTATCTAAGGCTTTTCGCGGTGGGAGTAGCTACGGTTGTAGTTGCTGACAGTTTCAATAAAATGGCATGGCCAGGGGCTCCGGCAAGTTTTATAGGGGGTTTTCTTTCCGCCTTAGTGCTTTTTCTGGGACATTCCCTTAATATCGCGCTTGGATGTATGGCGGTTATAGTACACGGAATAAGGCTGAATATGCTGGAGTTCTCCGGGCATCTCGGCATGCAATGGTCGGGGAAAGCGTACGAGCCTTTTAAGGAGTGAGAGAGGTTGCCGCGCTCACTTCGTTCGCTCGCAATGCCCGGGTGGTTACGGCCGGGACAACGTCATTGCGGGGATCCGGAGAGGACCGGGAAAACGTCATTGAGGGGAGTCTGAGGAGGACCGGGAAAACGTCATTGCGGGGAGCCTGAGGAGGATCGGGAAAAACGTCATTGCGAGGAGCCGGAGAAGACCGGGAAAAACGTCATTGAGAGGGGCCTGAGAAGACCGGAAAAACGTCATTGAGGGGAGTCTGAGGAGGACCGGGAAAAACGTCATTGCGGGGAGCCTGAGGAGG
>Ga0172377_10000652_pt1 | contig 33358 bp, 48 predicted proteins | sample Pumphouse3metaG_FD_119749 | JGI IMG/M metagenome (GOLD analysis project Ga0172377, IMG submission 119749) | Leachate microbial communities from a municipal landfill in Southern Ontario, Canada - Pumphouse #3 metaG | ecosystem: Engineered > Solid waste > Landfill > Unclassified | place: Canada... | reverse complement strand
GGAAGCCGCAAATGCTCCATGCGTAAAAGAATCGATGGAAGCGGGCAGAGTGCTTACGGTTTGCTGCACGCCGACAATTGCCGAAGGGATTGCGGTGGCATGTCCGGGAGAACTTACATTCAAATTGATTCAAGAATATGTCGATGATATTGTTGCGGTTGACGAAGACGAAATCGCCAGTGCCCTTCTTTCTCTTTTGGAAAAACAAAAAATTGTTGTTGAAGGAAGCGGCGCAACACCAGTTGCCGCGCTTTTGAATCATAAACTTGATTATTTGCAAGGAAAAAACGTGGTTTGCGTAATAAGCGGCGGAAATATCGATATCAATATGGTGGAAACAATTATCAACAGCGGCTTGATGAAAGACGGACGCAGGTTCAATCTCCAAGTCAAATTGAAACACAAAGCCGGCGAATTGCAAAAACTTTTGTCGTTAATTTCCAAGGTGGGGGGCAATATTTTATCCATTGAACAAACGCGCTATGCCAATCAATTGGAACTAACCGAACAATTCGTGCATTTGGTCATAGAAGCCTATGACATAGACCACAAAGAACGGATCTTGTCCGAATTAAGAAGCAATAATTATGCGGTGTAGGGTATGAAGATAATAGCGGGACTTATTATCAATAAAAAAATTCTTTCTCAAGAAGCAATCGAAACACATGCCAAAGACATTGAAACATATATATCGCATGTCGACAAATTGGTTATTCTCAATACAACTGGGCACAAACTCAAAGAGTTTTTTCAAGCAATCATCCGGCACAAAAATATCGAATACAGCGAATGCGAGGATTTTGGACAAGAAAACAATTATTCATTGATTTACGACCACGCCTTGAGGTTGGAAGCTGATTATGCGATGGTGTTGGAACAAGGTTTCTTTTACGAAGAAGGCGCCTTTTTGGAAATGAAGCGCTATCTGATTGAAGCAAAGGAAAAACCATCGGTTTTGACTCCCATGCCTTTATATACCTGCCTTGACAAAAAAGCTTCGGATTTAACCGTAAGACCGATTAAGGGATGCAGGTTAACGGGGGCACTGCTCAATTTACAGTATTATAAGGAGTCGGAAGGCTTTGTCAGAGAATATTATCAAACCACTTTTGATTACGATTACTGTATTACCGAGCGTTTAAAAAACCATCAGATTCTGTTAATGCCCAACCTAGTACTTAGAAATCGCAATTTTACCGTGATTGAAAGAAGAGTTTTTGGTATTTTTAAGAAAAGTTCGTTTGATTGGGATTTACTGGATGTATATTACGAAACCAGGAATCGTTTGTATTTATGGAAAAAATTCGAAACCCTTGATCCGGAATACGTCCGGCTCGACAAAAAACTGTTTAAAAAGGAAAAACGCGAAATGCGTTTGGGCGATCCCAATTATCAGGACAAATTGGTTATGATGATGCAAGCCAAAGAAGATTTTGCCCAAGGAAAAATGGGGAAAATTCAATACTAGATATTATATTACATAAAGGCACCCAAGATAAAAAGGGTGTTTTTTGTTTTGATAAAAGAAGTATCAAGTTTTTCTTTTTTGGAGAAAATAAGTTATTAAGGAGGTGTTTAAATGAAAAGACAAAACGATACTTTGGTCGGCTTGTTATCCTTTGTCGGTTTAATATTAGCTACTTTGTTTTATTTGTTTTCCGTTCTTGACGGCAGATACGAAATGCTATACACCATCAGTTATATATGTTTGTTGATTGTGGTGTTCTATACCGCTTGGGAATTTGTTCGGAAAAGACACGTCATGTGGCGTTTCGTTTATTATGTAATTGTTGTATTGGTATTGCTTGGTTTTGTTTTGGGCAATTTCGATATCTTGTAACCCCTTATTTTGAAAACATTTAGGAAATAAGTTTGGAAAAACGAAAAAAGTTTTTAAAAAGTGCAAATTTTATTTACCATATCGCTTGCATTGTTTTAGTAAAACGTGTATAATAGCACAGGCTAAAAGAAGGCGATGATATGCAAGGTTGCTGATACACACGGAAGAGTTGCCATTGCCGTGTTTCAGGTAATTTGCATGGAGTCGAAAAGCTTTTATAAAAAGTTAAAGGAGGCTAATATGGCAAAAGAAAGAAAATTAAGAATCAGATTATTATCTTATGATCACAGATTATTGGATGAATCTGCAAAGAAAATCGTTGAAACGGCAAAAAGAACCGGAGCAACCGTTTCTGGTCCAATTCCGCTTCCAACGGACAAGGAAGTATTTACGATTATCCGTTCACCGCACAAACACAAAGATAGCCGTGAACAATTTGAACGTCGCACCCACAAACGTTTAATCGATATCGTCAATATTAATCCTAAAACTATGGATGCTCTAGTTCATCTAGAATTACCATCCGGTGTCGAAATCGTTTTGAAATAATGAGAAAATGGAGGTGTACTCATGGCCAAAGGAATCTTAGGTAAGAAAATCGGAATGACACAAATTTTTTCTGAAACTGGCGTATTAATTCCAGTAACAGTAATTGACGTAACTCCGAACGTAGTATTACAAAAAAAGACAGTAGAAACTGATGGATATGAAGCTGTTCAATTAGGTTATTGCGAAAAACCAGAACGTTTAGCAAATAAACCTGAAAAAGGACATGCAACCAAAGCTAATACTGCCCCTAAGCGCTTCGTTAGAGAAATCGCTGGGAAAGAAATGCTGGCGTTTGAAGTTGGACAAGAGGTGAAAGGAAACATCTTCGCAGTGGGTGAATTAGTAGATGTAACCGGAATCTCCAAGGGTAAAGGCTACCAAGGAGTCGTCAAAAGATATAATCATCATATTGGACCTATGTCGCATGGTTCTGGATACCATCGTCAAATCGGTTCAATGGGCGACGTTGGCGTAGCCCGCATCAAACCAGGCAAAAAAATGGCTGGACGCATGGGCGGCGAAACCAAAACAATTCAAAATCTTGAATTTATCAAGTATGATCCAGAAAATAATGTAGTTCTTATTAAGGGCAGCGTTCCCGGCGCAAGAAAGTCTTATGTAGTAATTACCAATGCGGCTAAAGGGAACAGCACGGCGCTTAATCCAGAGAGCTTAGCATAGGAGGAATAAGTCATGCCTAATGTACAATTATTAAATCAACAAGGGGCTGTGATTGGTGAACTTCAATTAAGCGAAGATATCTTCGGCGTACCGGTTCATCAACAAGTGATTTTTGATGCAGTGGTTGCTGAAAGAGCAGGAATGCGTCAAGGATCGCAAAAAGCCAAAACAAGAGCAGAAGTTCGCGGCGGCGGAAGAAAACCATGGCGTCAAAAAGGTACAGGACGCGCTCGGCAAGGTTCAATCCGTGCACCACAATGGCGTGGCGGCGGTGTTGTCTTTGCGCCGACTCCTAGATCGCATGCAATCAAAGTCAACAAAAAAGTCGTTCGCTTAGCCATGAAAAGCGTATTAAGCGAAAAAGTGCGTGAAAATGCCTTTATTGTATTAGACAAAATTGAACTTGATAACTTCAAAACCAAATCATTTGTCGAAGTATTGAACAATGTAAAAGCCGAAGGCAAAATCTTGGTTGTCTTGAATGAAACAAATCCGAATGTGGAATTGGCGGGAAGAAATTTACCGAACGTTATTATCCACAATGCAAACCATATTTCGGTATACCAAGTACTAAATGCCGATTGCTTATTGCTTACGCAAGATGTAGTATCTCACTACGAGGAGGTGCTTAAATAATGAAATCCGCATACGATATTATTATTAAGCCAATTATCACAGAAAAAACCACAAGTTTAGCCAACAACAAACTTCAATACACTTTTGCGGTTGATCCAAAGGCTAACAAAGTGGAAATCAAAAAAGCCATTGAAGAAATCTTTGAGGTTAAAGTTGTTGCAGTCAGAACAATCAATGTTCGCAGAAAACCAAAAAGAATGCAAAAATTTGAAGGGTTTAAACCAGCATATAAAAAAGCCATCGTTCGCTTGATGCCGGGTCAAACCATTTCAGTCTTCGAAGTGTAAAGGAGGAGTAAATCATGGCGATTAAAAAATATAAACCAACGACCAATGGTCGTCGCAATATGACTGCCCTAACATATGAAGAAGTCACAACAACTAAGCCAGAGAAAAGTTTGCTAGCTCCTTTAACTAAGAGTGGAGGACGTAACTCAACTGGCCGAATCACCGTTCGTCATATCGGCGGCGGGGCAAAGCGTAAATATCGGATTATTGATTTTAAACGCGATAAAGACGGTATTGCAGGCAAAGTTGCAACAATCGAATATGATCCAAACCGCAGCGCCAATATTGCTTTGATTAATTATGTAGACGGCGAAAAACGTTATATTCTTGCACCGCACGAATTACATGTCGGAAGCACAATCATGTCGGGCGAAAATGCGGATATCCGCGTTGGCAATGCGTTACCTTTAAATAAAATTCCAGTTGGTACAATGGTTCACAACATTGAATTATATCCCGGTCACGGCGGCCAATTGGTTCGTGCTGCCGGTGGAAGCGCCCAAATACTTGGACGCGAAGAAAAATACGTTTTACTGCGTTTAACAAGCGGCGAAGTTCGCAGAATCCTTGGCAATTGCCGGGCAACCATCGGTGTTGTCGGAAATGCCGACTATTCCCTTGTTAACCTTGGTAAAGCAGGTCGCAAACGTCATATGGGAATTCGCCCAACCGTTAGAGGTTCTGTTATGAACCCTAACGATCACCCTCACGGTGGTGGTGAAGGACGCACGCCAGTCGGACGAAATGCGCCTAGAACACCTTGGGGTAAGATTGCCCTTGGTATGAAGACAAGGAAAACTAAGAAAAAGAGCAGCGGACTAATCGTTCGTCGTCGTAATGGATAGGAGGAACTAATTAATGGCACGTTCACTTAAAAAAGGACCTTTTTGCGATGAACATCTTCTCAAAAAAGTCATTAAATTAAACGAAAAGAATTCCAAGAAAGTTATTCAAACTTGGTCAAGAAGATCTACTATCTTTCCTGAATTTGTCGGCCATACAGTTGCAGTTCATAACGGCAAAGTTCATCTTCCTGTTTATGTGACGGAAGATATGGTTGGTCATAAGTTTGGCGAATTCGCACCAACAAGAACTTATCGCGGACACGGTAAAGACAAGAAAGTTGCTAAGAAATAGGTGATGGAAATGGAAGCAAAAGCTATTGCAAAATCAGTTAGAATATCTCCTCGCAAGGGTAGATTAGTAGCCGACCTTATTCGCGGCAAATCAATTGGAACTGCTCTCGCCATTCTTTACAATGTTGAAAGTACCGTTAAGGAAAGTATCTTAAAAGTCGTAAATTCAGCTGTTGCAAATGCTGAAAACAATCACGATATGGATGTAGAAAAACTATACATTAAAGAAATATATATTAATCCAGGAGCCACTTTGAAACGTTTCCGCGCGCGTGCAAAAGGCAGTGGCAATCGTATCTTGAAAAGAACTAGTCACATCACAGTAGTTGTGGCAGAAAAACTATAGGAGGTAACAAAATGGGACAAAAAGTTAATCCAGTAGGAATGCGGATTGGTATCATCAGAGATTGGGACGCTAATTGGTATGCGCCAAAATCGAAAGTCGCCGATTTTTTGCATGAAGACCTAAAGATTCGTTCATTTATTAATTCCTTCTATAAAACAGCTTATATCTCTCGCGTGGAAATTAAAAGAACAGGCAAAAGAATAATCGTTATTATTTGGACTGCAAAACCAGGCGCCGTTATCGGCCGAGAAGGTTCAAGAAAAAACGAAGCGGTTAAAGAGTTGGAAAAACTTACGAAGAAAAATGTTTTCTTAACAATCGCCGAAATCAAAAACCCAGATTTGGATGCAACATTAGTTGCCAGAAAAATTGCCGAAGACTTGGAAAACCGTGCTTCGTTCCGCCGTGTTCAAAAAATGGCAATCCAACGTGCTCTAAGAGCCAGCGCCAAAGGAATCAGAACTATTGTTTCCGGCCGTTTGGGCGGAGCCGAAATTGCGCGCAGTGAAGGTTATATCGAAGGCAGTGTTCCACTACACACGCTTCGTGCCAACATTGACTATGCAACGGCAGAAGCTATGACAACTTACGGTAAACTTGGTGTTAAAGTTTGGATCAACAAAGGTGAAATTTTAACCGAAAAACAAAAGAAGGAGGGCCGATAAGCATGTTAATGCCTAAAAGAACTAAATATCGCCGCCCTCATCGAATCAGTTATGAGGGAAAAGCGAAAGGCGGCAAGAAAGTTAGTTTTGGCGAATATGGCCTTCAATCACTTGATGGCGCATGGATTACCGATCGTCAAATCGAAGCAGCCCGTATCGCAATGACACGTTATATGAAACGTGATGGTAAAGTGTGGATCAATATCTTCCCGCACTTGATTAAAACCAAAAAACCGCTTGAAGTTCGGATGGGTTCTGGTAAAGGTGCTCCTGACGGATATGTTGCGGTTGTAAAAACAGGCACAATTATGTTTGAAATTGCCGGCGTATCAGAAGAAATTGCTCGCGAAGCGCTCAGACTTGCTTCTCACAAATTGCCGGTGAGAACAAAATTTGTGGTAAGAGAAAGTGGTGAATAACTATGCCAAAAGAAAAGAAAACCGAAGCTGTAGTTGAAACTAAAAAGTCAACTAAAGGAAAAGCGTCTGTAACCACTAAAGTTGATAAAAAAGCGCCAAAGAAGTTATCTTCTGTCCAAAAAATAAGAGAACTTGAAAATCAAGAAATTGAAAACAAAATCAAGGAATTGAAGCAAGAACTCTTTAACCTTCGTTTTCAAGCTGCTGTTGGTAAATTAGAAAACACTGCTCAATTACGTAAAGTTAAAAAGGATATTGCCCGCGCATATACTGTTCTTACGGAACGCGCCAAGGCAAGCGTCCAAGGATAGGAGGCCAAGACAATGGAAAAAACCAGAAACAGTCGTAAAACATATATAGGTACTGTTGTGTCTGATGTTAATGACAAAACAATCACGGTATTAGTTGAAACACATCGTAAGCACCCTATCTATGGTAAAAACATTAAAGTAAGCAAAAAATTCACTGCACACGATGAGCAAAATCTTGCTAAGAACGGTGATATCGTTGAAATCATGGAAACGCGTCCGTTATCCAGAACGAAACGTTATCGCTTAGTTAGGATTGTTCAAAAGGCAGTCATAGTATAATCAGGAGGTGTCTTATGCTTCAACAAGAAAGTAGAGTCAATGTTGCTGATAATACCGGTGCCAAAGAACTTTTGATTATCCGAATCTTAGGAGGTTCACATCGTCGTTCTGCCAATATTGGTGACATCGTAGTCGCAACAGTCAAATCAGCTACACCCGGCGGACAAGTTAAAAAGGGTGAAGTTATTAAAGCCGTCATCGTACGGACAAAAAAAGGATTACGGAGAACAGATGGTTCCTATATCAAATTTGATGATAATGCAGCAGTAATCATAAAAGAAGACAAAAACCCGCGCGGTACACGTATCTTCGGACCTGTTGCAAGGGAATTGCGTGAAAAAGATTTCATGAAAATTGTTTCTCTCGCTCCAGAAGTGTTATAGGAGGTCGCTATGAAGATTAAAAAAGGTGACGTAGTTGTTGTAACAACAGGTAAACACAAACCATCCCGGGGAAATCAAACAACTGGTGAAGTTCTAGCGGTTTATCCAAAAACAAATCGAGTAGTAGTAAAAGGCGTTAATATCGCCACCAAACACTCCCGTCCATCTCAAGCTAATCCTGATGGCGGAATCATTAAAACGGAAGCGCCAATTCATATTTCGAATGTGGCAATTCTTGACCCGGTAACAAAAAAACCGACAAAAGTTGGATATAAATTAGTAGATGGCAAAAAGGTTCGCTTTGCGAAAGCATCCGGAACCGTACTTGACAAGTAGGAAGGAGATTGCAGATGAATCGATTATTAGCGAAATACAAAGAACAAGTAGTTCCAAAGTTAATGGAAAAATTCGGTTATAGCACTGTAATGGAAGTTCCGAAGATTGAAAAAATCGTTGTCAATATGGGTATCGGGGATGCCATCACCAATTCCAAATTGCTTGATGCAGCTGTCGAAGATTTAGCAACCATTACTGGTCAAAAACCAATCGTAACCAAAGCAAAGAAATCAATTGCGGTATTTAAAATTCGCGAAAAGATGCCAATCGGCGCTAAAGTCACTTTGCGTGGTGAAAGAATGTACGAGTTTTTGGATAAATTGGTAACTATTTCACTACCTCGCGTTAGGGACTTTAGAGGAGTAAATCCTAATTCCTTTGATGGACGCGGCAATTTCTCCCTCGGTGTCAAAGAACAATTGATTTTCCCTGAAATCAACTATGATAAGGTATTGAAAATTCGTGGTATGGATATTGTAATTGTCACTACCGCAAAAACAGACGAAGAGGGCCGAGCATTGTTAAGTATGCTTGGAATGCCTTTCAAAAGGTAGTGGAGGTAAGATATTATGGCAAAAACTTCATTAAAAGTTAAAAGCAAACGTAAACCAAAATTTAGCGTAAGACAATACACTCGTTGCGAACGTTGTGGTCGTCCTCATGCAGTTTACCGCAAATTCAAAGTATGCCGGATTTGCTTCAGAGAACTTGCATATCGAGGATTAATTCCTGGCGTTAAAAAATCGAGTTGGTAAGAAAGGGAGGTCTATACAATGGTAATGACTGATCCAATTGCTGATATGCTTACAAGGATTCGCAATGCGAGTCAAATGAAACACCCTAAGGTTTCTATGCCTGCTTCCAAAATTAAAATGGAAGTTCTTCGGGTATTGAAAGAAGAAGGCTATATTAGCGATTATGAAAAAATAGAAGACAGCAAACAAGGGATTATCAATGTAACTCTTCGTTATGTCGATAAAGTGCGTGCAATAACTGGTATCAAAAGAATTTCCAAACCTGGACTAAGAGTATATGCCAAAAGCGATGAATTGCCAAAAGTATTAAACGGTTTAGGAATCGCAATTGTTTCAACTTCAAGCGGATTAATGACAGACAGAGAAGCCCGTCAGAGAAAACTCGGCGGAGAAATCATCGCTTTCGTTTGGTAAGAGGTATACATATATGTCAAGAATAGGCAATAAAGAAATCCTCGTTCCTGCGGGAGTTACAATCAATCAAAATGAACAAACCCTTGAAGTTATTGGTCCAAAAGGCAAAATGGAATATACTTTTGATGAAAATGTTGTTATCGAAATTCAAGATAACAAAATCAAATTAACCCGTCTTGGTGATGAAAAATACCAACGCGCAATTCACGGAACTAGTAGAGCCCTCCTAAATAATATGATTACAGGTGTTACTACCGGTTTCAAAAAAACCCTTGAAATTCACGGAACAGGTTTTAGAGCTCAATTGCAAGGCAATGCGCTTGTACTTAACCTTGGTTTCTCTCATCAAATTGTGATGGAAATACCAAACGGAGTAAAAGTCGAAGTTCCGAATCCCACTGAAATAAATGTTTCAGGATACGATAAACAAGTAGTTGGCCAATTTGCGGCTGAAATTCGCAAGAACAGAAAACCTGAACCTTATAAAGGCAAAGGTGTTCGTTATCGCGGTGAATATGTACGTCGCAAAGAAGGCAAGAAAGCTAAGTAGAAAGGAGACTAAAAGACGATATGATTATTAAAGAATCAAAATCAAAAGCACGCCAAGTCCGTCATCAAAGAATTCGTCAAACCTTAAGCGGAACTAGTGAACGTCCTAGACTTGCGGTATTCAGATCAACCAAAAACATCGCTGCTCAAATCATCGATGATGTTAAGTCGATTACTTTAGTTTCTGCATCTACAATTGAAAACGGCAATCGTATTGAACCTGGATCAAACATTGAAGCAGCAAAACAAGTTGGTACAAGAATTGCTCAAAGAGCTCTCGAAAAAGGTATCACAGAAGTAGTATTTGACCGTGCAGGAAATCAATACCACGGCAGAATTAAGGCACTTGCAGATGCAGCACGCGATGCTGGTCTCAAGTTTTAGGAGGATACGTCATGCGTGAAAAGAATAGAGTAACCGAAGAAAAAGTACTTGACGAACGCGTTGTCACGATAAACCGCGTAACGAAAGTTGTTAAAGGCGGAAGACGTTTCCGTTTCTCGGCACTTGTAGTTGTCGGCGATTACAAAGGAAATGTTGGATTTGGCCGCGGTAAAGCGCAAGAAGTTCCTGAAGCTATCAAAAAAGCCATTGAAGATGCGAAGAAAAACATGATTAGTGTTCCAATCGTCAAAACAACAATTCCTCATGAAGTTGTCGGCGAATATGGCGCAGGAAAAGTGTTCTTAAGACCAGCACAGGCCGGTACCGGAGTTGTTGCTGGTGGTGTTGTCAGAAGTGTTGTTGAGCTTGCAGGTATTCAAGATATTACGACCAAATGTTTGGGTTCAACTACACCTATCAATATTGTCAGAGCAACATTTGAAGGTTTGAAAGCATTAAGAACGGTTGAACAAGTGGCTCGTTTACGTGGTAAGACACCTGAAGAGATTGTGAGGTAGAATACTATGGAAAAGACATTAACAATTAAATTAGTTAAGAGTTCTATAACCGCACCTAAAAATCAAAAAGACACATTAAAAGCACTAGGCTTAACTAAGATTAATAAAACCGTTGTTAAAGTAGATAATCCGCAAATCCGCGGAATGATTAGAACAGTAGCACACTTAGTAAGTGTCGAAGAAGCTTAGGAGGTGCGAACGATGAAATTACATGAATTAAAATCGGTTCCGGGAGCAAGACACGCTAAAAAACGCGTCGGTCGCGGAATAGGTAGCGGTACGGGTAAAACCGCAACCCGCGGTCATAAAGGCCAAAACGCCCGTTCCGGCGGCGGGGTTCGCTTGGGATTTGAAGGTGGTCAAACACCATTATTCAAACGTCTTCCAAAAAGAGGATTCACCAATTTAACCCGTAAAGAATACGCTATCGTCAATGTTGAAGATTTAAACGTGTTTGCGCCAGGAACAGTGGTGGATGCAGATGCACTAAGAAAAGTTGGATTAATAAATAAAGAATACGAGGGAGTGAAAATATTAGGCAACGGTGACTTAAATGTCGCTTTAACCATTAAGGCGAAGAAGTTCTCCAAATCCGCAATCGAAAAAATCAGCAACGCTGGTGGAACATACGAGGTGGCTTAATTATGAAAAAGTTCTTTAGCAAAAATAAGAAACTGATTCTGATGATTCTATTCACTCTTGCAGCATTATTAATTTGGAGAATTGCTGTATATATTAAAATACCTTTCTTCAACGTTGAAATGCCCGAAGGGGACAAGGAAGCTAATTTAATCGGTTTTTTGGATATCTTTACTGGAGGAGCTTTATCTCAATTTTCAATAGTTGCCCTCGGCGTAAGCCCATATATCACTGCTTCCATCGTTGTCCAATTGTTGCAAATGGACATTGTTCCGCAGTTTAAAGAATGGGCCGAAGAAGGCGAATCGGGAAAAGCAAAACTAAACCAATGGACACGTTACATCGCTTTATTCCTCGCCTTTGTTCAAGCCTTGACATTCATTATTACTTACATTAGAAATTATGGTACATATATCTTAAATGTATATGAAATTACCCCATTCGATTATGTTTATATGGCTTTGACAGTCACGGCGGGAACCGCTTTTGTCTTATGGTTATCAGATCAGATATCCATGAAAGGTATCGGAAACGGCGCTTCGATGATGATTGTTGCGGGAATAATTGCCGGTTTCCCTGGCATGGTAAATTCGTTGATTTCCGGTTTATTAAAACCTGATACTGAAACAGGTTTTGTTCCGGGAACAAAAGAATATATAATATTTGCCGTAGTAATAGTCGTATTATTATTGGTGGTTGTCGGAGTTGTATTTATGGAAGGTTTGCAACGCAAAATTCCGATTCAATATGCAAATCGTCCGGCTGCCGCACAAGTTCGCGGAAAACAAGATTCCAATATTCCAATCAAACTTAATTCCGCATCCGTTATTCCGGTTATTTTTTCGGCTACATTATTAAGTTTACCGATGACCGTAATCAATTTGCTAAATATTCAAAACGAGAATCTTGCATTTTGGTTAGAAGTTGTCTTTAGTTACCGAAAACCAATTGGTTTTGCTTTATATATTATTTTAATTTTCCTATTTGCTTTCTTCTATTCCTTCTTACAAATTAATCCAGATAAGATGAGCGAAAACCTGAAGAAACAAAACGCCTATATCCCAGGGGTTAAACCAGGGGAAGATACGGCGGCTTATATTTCGAAAGTATTATTTAAAATAACCGTGTTGGGTGCAACTTATCTTGCGCTGCTTGCATCCTTGCCGATTATTTTAGGTAATGTCTTCGGTTTGCCGGAATCGGTTCAAATCGGAGGAACCAGTATCATGATCGTTGTCGGTGTCGCTATCGAAACCGCTAAACAAATCAAAACTCAAACCCAATCCCAAGAATATCGGGGATTCTTAAGATAGGGGCTCATCCATGCGTTTATTAATCATGGGAGCTCCCGGAACAGGAAAGGGGACATATGCCGAAGGAATCGAAAAACACTTTGGCATTCCCCATATTTCCACGGGCGAAATTTTTCGCGAAGCCATTAGTCAAAAAACGCCGCTTGGCATTCTTGCGCAAAGTTTTATTGATGACGGACATTTGGTGCCGGACGATGTAACGGTTCAAATTGTCAGAGAAAGGATTCAACAACCGGATTGCCAAAACGGCTTTGTTTTGGATGGTTTTCCAAGAACGCTTAATCAAGCCGAAAATTTTACCCGAATTTTAAAAGAATTGAACATCCAATTGGATTTAGTTATTAATTTGCTTTCCGATGAAGAATTAATCATTCGGCGTATTACCAATCGTCGCTTGTGTTCGAAATGCGGAAAAGGATATAATCTTATTACGATTCCGCCGAAAAAAGAAGGCATTTGCGATGATTGCGGAGGAGCTATATATCAAAGAAAAGACGACTCCGAAGAAGTGATTCGGGAACGCCTTGAAGTCTATCATCGTCAAACAAAACCGTTGATAGATTATTATGAAGCTCAAGGCAATATAATACATATGGATGGCGCAGGAGAGATTAATGAAGTCACAAATGTAATAATTGCTATGTTGGAGGCAAGATGATTACAATTAAAAGTGAACGCGAAATTGCTTTAATGCGCGAAGCGGGAAATATCGTCGCTTTAACATTAAAGGAAATAGAGAAATCCATCAGACCAGGGATATCAACCAAAGAATTAGATAAAATTGCTTATGATGTTATTACATCTTGCGGAGCAATCCCTTCCTTTCTCAATTACAATGGTTTCCCTGGGTCGATTTGCGCCTCAATTAACGAAGTTGTGATTCATGGCATTCCCAAAAGCCATGCAATATTAAGAGATGGTGATATTATATCTATCGATGTCGGTGCCAAATACAAAGGCTACCACGGAGATAGCGCAAAAACATTTTTGGTCGGAAATGTTACCGAAGCCAAACGCCGTTTGGTGGAAGTAACCGAAGCCGCATTATTCCAAGGATTGAAACAGGCACGTCCGAATAATCATTTATCAGACATTTCACATGCAATTCAAGCTTATGTTGAAAGTGCCGGCTATTCGGTAGTAAAACTCTTTACTGGTCACGGTATTGGCCGCGCTTTACATGAAGATCCTGCTGTTCCGAACTTTGGCAATCCTGGCAGAGGCCCAATTCTAAAAGTGGGAATGACTCTGGCCATCGAACCAATGGTAAACATGGGAACATCAGATGTGGAAATTCTACACGATAACTGGACAACTGTAACAGTTGACCGTAAAGATAGCGCTCATTTCGAGCACACAATTGTTATTACTGAGAATGGTTATGAAATTTTAACAAAAATTAAAGGAGAAGAAATGTAGATGTCAAAAGATGATGTTTTTGAAGTTGAAGGAACAGTTGAAGAAGTGTTGCCCAATACTATCTTTAAAGTAAAGTTAGTCAACGGCCACCTCATTACTGCCCACGTTTCTGGTAAAATTCGTATGAACACAATTCGCATTTTACCAGGTGATCGAGTAACTGTTGAAATATCACCATATGATGTAACACGTGGACGCATTACTTATCGACATAAGTAATTCAAAATCCAACGATAAATTGTTCTTATATATTAGGAGGTTCAAAATGAAGGTTAGACCATCGGTTAAACCTATATGTGATAAATGCAAAGTTATCAAAAGAAAAGGCCGTGTAATGGTAATCTGTTCAGCTTACCCAAAACACAAGCAAAGACAAGGATAATAGGAGGAACATTAGATGGCACGTATAGCTGGTGTAGATATCCCGAACGATAAACGCGTCGTGATATCACTTACATATATCTTTGGTATTGGCAAACCTACTGCCCAAAAGATTTTGGCTAGTTGCAATATCGACGAAAATAAAAGAGTTAAAAATTTAACTGAAGAAGAATTAACATTAATTCGACAAGAAATAGCGAATTATCATGTCGAAGGAGACTTGCGCCGTGAAATTGCGATGAATATCAAGCGACTAATGGAAATTGGTTGCTATCGCGGTTTACGTCATCGGAGAGGGTTGCCCGTTCGCGGACAAAGAACAAGAACTAATGCCCGTACCCGTAAAGGTCCTGTCAAGACAGTCGCTAATAAGAAGAAGTAGGAGGACATTATGGCTCGTAAAACAGTACGTAAACGTCGTGTAAAAAAGAATATACCTCAGGGTATTGCGCATATTCATTCCACTTTTAACAATACCATCATCACGATTACTGACCCAGCAGGCAACGTAGTTGCATGGAGCAGTGCCGGGGTGGTAGGTTTTAAAGGCAGCAAGAAGTCCACTCCGTTTGCGGCGCAAATGGCCTCGGAAGCTTGCGCAAAAGCAGCGATGGAAAATGGAATGCGTAAAGTAGAAGTAACCGTTAAAGGCCCAGGCCCAGGACGGGAAGCTGCCATTCGCTCGCTCCAAGTTGCAGGACTTGAAATCGCATCGATTCAAGACGTTACTCCTGTACCTCATAATGGTTGTCGTCCTCCAAAAAGACCTCGCGGATAATGACTTTTTCAACGACAAACCATTGTAAAATTCAATAAGGAGGAAAATGATGAGAAAATTGACATTTATCCAACCTAAATTACATATAGAAGAGGATAACAACGATCCGAACTATTGTAAGTTAAAGATATATCCTCTTGAACGCGGATACGGAATGACAATTGGAAATGCCCTTCGCCGTGTCATGTTATCATCTTTACCGGGAGCAGCGATTGTAACGGTCTCGATTGAGGGTGTCGAACATGAATTTACCGGAATCCCATATATTTACGAAGATGTAACCGAAATCATCTTAAATCTTAAAAACATCATCCTAACCATTAACGATGACAAAAACGCTAAAGGCGATTATGGTGATGAAATAGTAACTTACCGTTTGGAATTAATCGAAGAATTGCCTTCTTTAAGCGAACAAAGAAAAAAAGGCATCTCGGAAGATAAATTAGTCCACTCAAAAGAAATTACCGCCGCACATATATCTACGACTTCCTCGGAAATCATTCGCATCGTTAACCCTGAACAAAAGATTTGCACGCTTTTGGCAGGCGGAAAAATCAAGATGGAATTATTTGCCCGTAACGGCGTAGGTTATGTCAATGCAGACGACAACAAACGCTTTTGCAAAGAAGGTTCAAGCCGGGTTATCAACCGTTTACCGATTGACTCGATTTTCACCCCAATCAAAAGGTGTCGTTACGATGTGGTTAAATCGCGTTACGAAGACAATTTCGATATCGACGAATTAATTTTTGAAGTTTGGACAAACGGTTCAATCAAACCAACAAACGCCGTATCACTAGCAGCGCATTTCTTAGTAGAGCATTTCCAAATTCTTGAAGACTTAAATGTCTATATCAAGGAACGTGCATACATTATGCAAAAAGAGGAAAAAGTATCCAATAAGAAGTTGGATAAAAAGATTGAAGATCTCGACCTTTCAGTCCGTTCTTACAACTGTTTAAAACGGGCTAATATCAATACCGTTGGCGAATTGACGCAAAAGACGGTTGAAGAAATGATGAAAGTCCGCAACTTAGGCCGTAAATCATTGAAAGAAGTAATTGAAAAATTGCGTGACATTGGTTTAAGCTTAAAGAGCGATGACGGATACAATGATTTTGCTGAAGGCGACGATAAAGATGTAACCGATAAGGATGAACAAGATTTGGACGAAAACGCTCCGCCTCTTGATACAGGCTTATCCGTAGGTTTATACAATGCACTTAAGAGACAAAACATCAATACTATTGGCGACTTGACAAGCAAAACAGTTGCTGAACTTAAAGAAGAATTTGGCTTTGATGCAAAACAAATAAAAGAAATCGAAAACATGCTCAAAGCTAAAGGTTTATCTTTAAGCGACTAAGAAACCATATAACTTGAAATAAAGGAGATTACTCATATGGCATTAGGATATCGTAAATTAAGCAGAAAGAGCCATCAAAGAAAAGCTTTATTTCGGGATTTAATCACAGATTTAATTTTGAACGGTCGAATTGAAACTACCGAAGCAAAAGCGAAAGAGTTGAAAAGGATTGCCGACAAAATGGTAACCCTAGGCAAAAGAGGAGACTTGCATTCCCGCCGTCTCGCCGCTCAACTCATCCGTTTCGAAACGCTTGAAGACGGTCAATACGCCCTTCAAAAATTATTCAACGAGATTGCCCCGAAATATCAATCACGCAACGGCGGTTACACTAGAGTGTTGAAACTAGGAACACGTCGCGGCGATGCAGCTCCGATGGCGATTATCGAATTTGTTTAATTAGGCAAAAATGAACACCGGTCAAGGTGTTTATTTTTCTTTTTGTCGGTCAAATAAAAAAGTAAACATTTGCCCAAAATAAGATATATATTCATCCGTTTGCAAAAGATATCAAAAAATGATAAAATTAGTTTATAGTTTTAAGGATGGTGGGACTTATGTCCAGACTAAATACCTTGTTTTTAGTATCGAAACAAGTGCTCGTAATAATTTTGTGTAGCGTGGTTGTTGTTGTTTCAGTCGGTTTTGCCTCATTTTTTGCCTTGCGCGCAAACTTCGAATTGCGAAAAGCCAAAAAGGAAGCCTTGGAAAACGGCCAAGTGTTATATGTCGTTATTGAACAACACGAAGTGTTTAATTTTAATTTTAAACCCGGCGGTTCGGTTAAAGTATTGTACGAAGCCAAATTTACTGACGATTTATATCACTATCATCGTTACGAAAACGAATATGGTTACAACACGGTCGAAATAAAGAATGGCGAAGCCAAAGTAATTGAGGCGGATTGCCGGGATGGCAGATGCAAAAACTACTTAATCACCAACGGTTTGCGTTGGTTTGAATCGCCAGATATAAGTTGTTATCCCCATGGCATCAAAATCAGATGGGAGGCCAGATCCTCATGAGCATCGAATTCAAAAACGTAACCTTCGGATACACGAAAGAAATCGAAGTATTGAAAGATTTTAATCTAAAGATCGAAGACGGACAAATGGTCTCGATTATCGGACATAACGGCAGCGGAAAAAGCACCTTAGCCAAGCTAATCGTCGGTCTGGTGGAAGCTTGCTCAGGCGAGGTTTGCATCGACGGTGTTAACTTAACCCCGGAAAACATCGACGAATTTCGATTAAAGATGGGTATTATTTTTCAAAATCCCGATAATCAATTTGTCGGGGTAACGGTAAAAGACGATATTGCCTTTGGATTGGAAAACCATAATGTGCCAAGGGAAGAAATGATTAAAAAAATTGCCCACTACGCAAAACTCGTCAACATGGAAGACTATTTGGAAGCAAACCCCGAAAACTTATCCGGCGGTCAAAAGCAAAGGGTAGCGATTGCGGGGGTGTTGGCGATGGAAACGGAAATCATTATCTTTGACGAAGCCACTTCGATGCTTGACCCAAAAGGCACAAAAGAAATTATCGAAACCATTAAGAATTTAAAAAGAAACGAAAATAAAACCATAATTATGATTACCCATAATTTAGAAGAAGTCGTGTTTTCGGACCGGGTGATTGTTCTAAACGAAGGAAAGATTGTTTTGGACGGAACACCTAAGGAAGTATTGAGAAAACGGGAAATTTTGGAAGAAAGCGGTCTGGCCGTAATCGACAGCATTCAACTAATATCGGAAATTGAAAGCAGCAATCTACCTAACAAACAAGCATTAGTGGAGGCCTTATGGGAATTAACTTTCGCAATGTAAGTTTTCGTTACAACAAAAAAGCGTCCAAACCGACTTTGGACAATATAACGCTCGATATTTTTAAAAAAAGCGAGTTCATCACGATTTTGGGTCATACCGGAAGCGGAAAAAGCACCCTTGTGCAACACATGAATGCACTCCTTCTTCCCGATGAAGGCGAAGTCGAAATCTTCGGAAAACACATTACCAAAAAATACAAAGACAAACTGAAAGACACCAGAAAAAAAGTCGGACTCGTATTTCAATTTCCTGAATACCAATTGTTTGAAGAAACTGTTCTGAAAGACATTATGTTTGGTCCCAAGAATTTTGGTTTAAGCGACCAAGAGGCTAAAAGCAAAGCTATTGAAGCCTGCAAACAAGTCGGTTTAGGCGAAGAACTTTGGACCCGTTCGCCTTTTACCTTAAGTGGCGGACAAATGAGAAGAGTGGCGATTGCGGGGATATTAGCCAGCGAACCGGATGTTTTAATTCTTGATGAACCGACCGTGGGACTTGACCCCGTCGGTAAAAAAGAATTGCTGAATTTGCTGGAAGATATTAGAATCAATACCGGCAAGACAATAGTCATTATTTCGCACGACATGAATGTCGTCGCCAAACACGCAACCCGAGTAATTGTCCTAAATGACGGCAAAGTTGTCTATAATGGCCCAAAATTGCCCTTATTTTCGGATTTGGAGCGTCTTCGCTCGTTTAATCTGGATTTGCCTGACTCTGCACGGATTGCCATCGAATTAAAGGAAAAAGGTCTAATCGATTTTGATGAGCTTCCTTTAGCTTTGGAAGAACTAAGGAAACACTTAAAATTAAACCTTCAGGGTGCCGGTTATGAATAAAATCGCTTTTGGTCAGTATTATCATACCGATAGTTTTATTCATCGTTTAGACCCAAGAACCAAGATAATTTCCTTGATTTTGATGATGGTGTTTATCTTTGTTATTCCCAAAAACCAATTTGTTGTTTTAGGCTTTTCGGTTGCGCTTTTATTGGCAGTGGTTTTTTTAACCAAAGTGCCGTTAATCCGTTATTTGAAAAGTTTAAAGCAAATCATGTTTTTGCTAATTTTTTCCTTTTTCTTTCAAGCTTTGTTCAATAATAGCGGCGATTTGCTTTTGACAATCAATCAAAACATTTCGATTGCCAATATCGCTTTGGGTGTTGTTTTAATCGTTTTATATTTGTTTTTCAGGAAATACTTACCGTTAAAGTTTCTTTGGTTGATTTTGTTGGTTATTTCCATTATATATATATTCCAATATCCGATTATCGGCCAAAGCCTCAAATCCTATCAACTAAAAGTATACCGAGACGGTGTGGTTACCGGTTTCTTTATCATCGTAAGAATCATGCTTTTGATTGTATTTTCGTCGATTTTGACCCTAACCACCAAACCGACGGATTTAAACAATGCCTTGGAATGGTTGATGAGACCGCTTGAATGGGTTAAAATCCCTACGAGCGTCCTCGCTATGATGATATCCATTTCTCTTCGCTTCATCCCAACGCTCTTTTTGGAAACCGAACGAATCTTGAAAGCGCAAGCCTCGCGGGGAGTGGATTTTAAAGAGGGAAAAGTTAAAGCCAAAATCACGCAAATAATTTCCCTTTTGATTCCGATGTTTATTATATCCTTTAAAAGGGCTTTCGATTTGGCCGACGCCATGGAAGCAAGGGGATATATTCCTGGTGCCAAAAGAACGAAACTGGCTTTACTGAAATTTGGTTTAAGCGATTATTTTGTGTTAATCTTTGCCTTGGGAATTGTTATAGGATTAATTGTTTTAAGGGTGAACCATGCGCTATAAAATGATAATCAGTTACGATGGCAGTTACTTTCACGGTTTTCAAAGACAAAAGGATTATTTGACTGTTCAGGAAATCTTGGAAAAAGCTATTTCGGAAATTGCCAAAGAAACGGTTACTGTAAAAAGTTCGGGAAGAACCGATACTGGGGTTCATGCTTTGGGGCAAGTCATTCATTTTGACATATTGAATAAAATACCGCCCAAAAATTTTGCCAAGGTATTAAACAAAAAACTTTATCCCCACATATATATCAAAGAAGCTCAAATTGTGGACGATTTGTTTCATGCGCGGAAACTGGCTGTCAAGAAAGAATATCACTATATCGTTTCTTTAAATGAATTCAATCCGCTTGAAGCCATGTACAAGCACTTTTTCCACAACCGTATCGATATTGCCAAAATCAAAGAAGCGATGACCTACATTGTGGGAAAACACGATTTCAAAACCTTCAACAAAAACAAGCAAATCAAGAATACGGTAAGGACAATCGAATCGTTTGAACTGGAAGCAAAAAACAACGAACTGATCTTTAAAATCGTTGGAGACGGTTTCATGCATAATATGGTGCGGATAATCATTGCCTTGATGTTAAAGGTGGGCGAAGGAAAATATGAACCAAGCGAAGTAAAACAAATGATTGAAGGAAGAAACAGGAAACTTGTTCCTTACGTTGCCCCCGCAAACGGTCTATATTTGGTAAAAGTATATTACGACTAAAAAAGTTTAGGTATCGGCCTAAACTTTTTTTATAAAATATATATATGAAAAAAAGAAATACTTGCAATTTAACGAAATAAACTGTATAATAAATTTATATTATACGAGGAGGGAAGCGATAATGATAAAAAGAATTGGCATGGCCTTTTTAACCGTTTTAATGTTTTTATCGCTTTCTTCGTATTTCCCCGCTGCTTCTGCCAAAAGCTCTTTGGATAATACTTATTATTATTTAGAAGAAATATACGATAATTTATTGTTGACGGAACAGGACTTAAAAAGGATGAAAAAGCACTTAAAAAAGAAAGATAAGAGGAGTCGCAATTTCTTGAAAAGGATTGATGACAAAATCAAGAAACTTTGTTTAAAACATTTTAAGACCGAAAAAGCAAAAGATGTTGCCATCTTGGAAAAATACGGTTTAGCCGGAGAATCGGTTGGAATCTATTTTAACAAAGATTCCAAGGGTAAAGAAAATAAAAGCGTTTTGATAATCGATTACCGCGAAAAAGAATTGTATACTTGGATTGATTTATAAAAAACAACCAGATATTTGTTTTATCTGGTTGTTTTTGTTTTATTCGCTTTTTTTAGGTGGTTTTTTTTGATATTTTTCCATCAGCATTTTTTCGCCCATTGCTACTTGTTGTTTTGTTTTTAACCCGCCCATAAGCGGAAGTTCCCCCAAGGTTTCCGGTTCAATGCTTAAGTCTTTGCCGAACTCGGTATCCTTTTTTAGCTTTTGTTTGATATCGCGGGTTGTCGGTTTGTTCTTTAGGTTGGAATTTGGGTTGTTGTTCATCACGGCACCTCCTTTTTATATTATCGATCGCTTCTTCAAAATATATACATTCAAAAATAAAATTTAAAAGGATGAAGTTTTAAAATATGCTATCAATTGAAAACGGGGGCGGTTTATGGTATAATTTTCACAGTGGAGGACAGGAAGATGAAAGCTATAAAAATACGGTATTTTTTATTTATGATAGGTTTGGCATTTTGTTTGACCGGATGTAAGCCTTCAGTCAATTATGACGAAATCGGACAAACACTTCTTGGCGATTTACCGGATTTAATCTTCGCCAATGAATTTCAATATGATTTTCCTGAAGAATACCAAGGTCATAAGATTACTTGGGAGTTTGCGAAAAGCGATTATATCGATGAAAGCGGGAAGTTTATTGAACCGCCATTTCACGATGCGACGTTAAAACTGAGCGTTTTTGTGGACGGCGAAAAAGCCGGAACCAAGAACATCACTTTATCGAGAAATTTAACCAACTATTTTAGCGAAATCGAAAAATATGTCAAAAGCTTTATCAAAGACCGCGCCCGCGGCGATGTCAGACTGATGACAACCTATTACGATATCGAGGGAATTGAAATCGGCTATACTTCTTCAAAGCCCGAGATTGTCGATAACACCGGTAAATATTATAATCACGAGTATGATGAGGAAATCATCTTTGATGTTTCGGTATCATTTCGGGGAAAAACCCACGAATTTCAAGTCAAACATATATCCGTGGGAATTCCCGACATGGAAAAAGTCGTCAAAATCGATGAATGGTTGCAAGAAGAACTCGCCAACATGACTTTCGTCGATGGAATGGAACTTCCTCAGACTCATCCTCTTTACGGGGGCAGAATCCGTTGGATAGCGGAAGACCCGTTTGTGGTTTTGAACAATAAGGATTTCTTCTTGCCGATGGATGAAGGCACATATATGTTGATGGCGGAAATCAATTATCCCGGGGCTTTTGAATATTTCCGATATTTTGTAGATTTGCAAGCAACCGAAATCAAAGACCCGTTAGAACGCGCCAAATGCTTTATTGAAGTGGCAACCCCGAAAGAAATCGAAGAATTTATCGTTTTGTATAATGGCGAGGGTGCGAATATTACGCGAAACATAATCGGCGATGATGTCAATTGGCAAGTGCACGGAGGGACTAAACCCGAAGTTCCTCAAAACGTTTTGGACAGCAGAATGTATGAAGGGTACACCATGCCGAACGAAGATAATGTTTTATGGATTGTCGTCCACGAAACAGGAATGAAATTGACGGGATTGTTTGCGGAGGCGTTTGACAAGGTTCAATGGGACCGGGCAACCGGAGACACAAAACCTGACAGCGTATCTTGGCATTATACCGTTGACGACCACCAAATCATTCAAAACTATGAAGACGACATTGCCTGTTGGCATGCAGGTGACGGCAGCGCAATCGGCGGCGGAAATAAAAACGGCATCGGTATCGAAATGTGTATCAATCCGGACGGAAAATACGATGCTTCTTTCCGAAACGACGCAAGACTTGTGGCATCACTTTTGATCAGACACAACTTGAATATGGCAAATGTCAAAAGACATCGCGACTTTATGTCCAAAGATTGTCCAGAAACAATGATTAAAGAAAGACGCTGGTTTGAATTCTTGGATTTGGTCGCCAAAGAATATATATCTCAAACTCTTTTGTCGCAATTCGAGATAACTTATGAAATCAACTCAGAAGCTTTGGCAACATGGCCAATCGCCGGAGTTTATCAAAAAGTTGATGGCTTTACGGAAGATATCACCGTTATTGCCAAAATTGCAAGCGAAGAGTTAAGCCTTGCGATAAAATTGAATTAATCAAATAAATACCGAAAGGAGAAAAACAGTTGTTCTTTTTCTCCTTTTTGTTTTCATTGGCAATTGGGTAATATTTTATGGTATACTTGTTCTTGTATAATATTAAAAAAGCAAAGAGGAAGATATATGGTAAAGAAAGTTTACGCCAATTTCGGAAAAATAATGGTTTTATTTATTTTGTTGTTTATGCTTGCGGGATGCAAATCCGAAATAACCGAAGAAAAAATCGAAGAATTGAAAACACAAATCCCCGACATGATTTTTTTAAATGATTTAATAAGTCTACCTTCCGAAATAAAGGGAAATAAAATTACTTTCAGTGTTAATAAAGCGGGGTATATCGACGAAAGCGGTAAAGTTGTCAAAGCTGAAACCCATGACGTATCTTTGATATTTACCGTATTTGCAAACGAAAAGCCCTTGTTTGAGAAAAAAGTAATTCTATCGCAAAAAATAGACGTCTTATTTAATGAGATTGAGAAATATGTTCGTTCATTCATCCGCCATCGGACCGGCAACAATATCTATTTGGTTTCCAAATATTATGATTACGATGATATTTCTTTTGTTTATCAATCCAATCGAGTCGATATTATCGATCATGACGGAACGCATCATTCCCATGAATATGACGAACCGGTTGTAATTGACGTTACGGTTAACGCCAGGGGGAGGACGCATCAATTTTCCATTGAGGTGGAAGCGGTTGGTGTACCGGATTACGAAAAATTAAACCGCGTTCAAACTTGGCTTGACGAATACATGGAAACAGTTGGATTTTTTGATGACATGGAATTGCCAAAAACCCACCCTCAGTACGGAGGAATTATCAAATGGATTGCATCGGACCCTTTGGTGGTTATCGGACACAACCGATTTTTTTTGCCTAAGGAAGCCAAAAGGGTTGCTTTAATGGCGGAAATCACTTTTCCCGGCGGGGATAAGAAAAGCGAATATCTTTTCGATTTGCCGAGTTCTTCAATTGACGATTTGACCCGCGCTCAAAGATTTTTGGAAATTTGCTTTGAGGAAGATATGAACGAATTTTTCGTTTTATATGAGGGCACATCACCAAATATCACCCAAAATCTTCTTGAAGGAAATCCCAAAAACAAGCTTTACGGAGAAAAAAGGGAAGAACTGGATTTAGCGAATTTGGACAAATGGTTCTATCCGGGTTATGTAAAACCAAACGAGGATAATTTATTATTTATTGTAGTTCATGAAACCGGTATCAGAACTCCGGAAAAAAACGCTCAGTTTTATAGCGAATTTCAATATAATAAAGCTTATGTTGTGGATGAAGTGGATGCTTGGACTTCGTGGCACTATACCGTGGATGACCATTCCATATATCAAAGTTATCAAGATCAAACCGAATGTTGGCATGCAGGAAACGGGGATATATATGGAATCGGCGTGGAAATGTGTATCAACTCGGACGGAAATTACAACGCATCTGTAATCAACAATGCCAGATTAATCGCTTCGCTTTTAATCAAACACAATTTAGGAATGAAAAGTTTGAAAAAGCATAATGATTACTCGAATAAACCGTGCCCGGAAACAATGCTTCAAAACAGACTTTGGTTTAAATTCCAGAAATTGATAAGCCATGAGTATGTTTCGCAAGTTCTCCTTTCCCAGTTTGACATAACTTACACATTTGAATTAATCGAGGGGTTAACCGCCTGGCCGATCAATCAAGTTATATATAATGAAGGCGTAACAGCGGATTCAGTTCAAAATATTTCGGTAAACATTGAGGGAATCGAACTTGCATTTAAGATCGTAGTTCAAGCGAAGTGAGGAAATAAACGACTGACAACTAAATCAAGAGAAGTTTTTTTTCAAGTCAAATCCTATTTATTTCTTTTACAAAAACCCGTACCTATGGTATAATTATTGTAATTAGGCGGAGGAATAAAATCATGAACGGATTGTTTATCACCATAGAAGGAAACGACGGAAGCGGTAAAACAACGATAATCAACGGAATAAAAAAGATGCTTTCCGAAAAAGGCATAGATTATATACAAACCCGGGAACCGGGAGGAAGCGAAATAGCGGAAAAAATCCGTCAGGTTATTTTGGATAAAAACAATGACAAGATGGATTCCCGCACCGAAGCTTTGCTTTATGCGGCGAGCCGCCGTCAACATATCGTTGAAGTAGTGCTCCCTGCTTTAAATGCGGGTAAACTAGTCCTGTGCGATCGATTTGTCGATAGTTCCCTTGCCTATCAAGGATATGCCAGAGGTATCGGAATCGAAGAAGTATATAAAATGAACCAGTTCGCTACCGAAGGTTTGCTTCCCGATTTGACGATTTACCTAAATGTCTCTCCTCAAGTCGGCATCAAAAGAAAATCCGCCCAAAAAGAATTGGACCGGTTGGAACAAGAAGGTATCAGCTTTCACGAAAAAGTCTTCCAGGGATATCAAAAAGTGGTGGAAATGTTCCCAAAAAGGATTGTTGCCATTGACGGAGAACGTGATGCCCAAGCGGTTATTGATGATACGGTTGTTGTAGTCGAAGGATTTTTAAAACAAAGGATGAACCAAAATGACTAACTACGCGAAATTATTTGATTATCAACCAGAAATCGTATCTGCTTTAACCAAGAGTTTCCGAAAAAAACGTCTTGTTCATGCTTATTTGTTTGAAGGCCAAAAAGGCGCGAGGAAAATGGATGCGGCGGTGTATCTTTCTTCGTTGCTGCTATGCCAAAGCGATAATCCGCCTTGCGGGGTTTGCCCCAATTGTCAAAAGGTAAACAACCTTTCTCACGGAAATATATATATTATCGAACCGGAAAACGAAATAATCAAAAAAGATCAGATTGAAGCTTTGTTGCACGAACTGTCTTCAACTTCTTTGTTTGACGGCAGCCGTATATATATTATTAAGGAAGCTCACTTGATGAATACAGCAGCTTCCAATGCTTTGTTGAAGTTTTTGGAAGAACCTCATCCCCAACATTATTTGATTCTGCTTTCAACGCAGCCGCACCTTTTGCTTGATACGATTAAATCCAGAGTGCAAACACTCCATTTTAATCCCATCTCAAAGAAAAAGATGACCAAAAATCTAAGGGACAAGGGAATTGCCAAAGATATCGCTTATTGCCTTGCCCATATCACATCAAGCGAAGAAGAAGCGGATGAATTGATAAAAAGCGGGGAAATCATTGACATCGTCGCTTTGGCCAAAGATATTCAAAAAGCCAAAAACAACAAACAAGATAGTTATTTGGTTTTTTTGAAAAAGGGAAGATTTCTGTTTGGCGAAGCGATATCCGTTATGCATCATCAAATGCTTTTTGATGTATTAATGCTTTTGGTAAGAGAAAAAATCAAAGCCGTTCACGGCGACGAGGATTTATTCTTTGTCGATTGTTTAAAAAATATCGATAAAGAAAAAGAAACGCCTGAAGGACTGATACGTCAGTTGGAAGTTATGAACAAATACCAGGAACGAATAAAATACCATGTCAATATGGAGTTGTTGTACGCGAGTATGTTTCTCGAATTTTAGGAGGTAAATGTGGTTAATATTGTCGGAATTCAATTTAAAGGAGTTGGCCGAATCTATTATTTCGATCCTGCCGGCGAGGAATATCAAGTTAACGATTATGTGATTGTAGAAACAGTTCGCGGTTTGGAATTGGGCAAAGTAATTATACCCAATCAATTAATTGATGAATCATCGATTGAAAACGAATTGAAACCAATTATACGCAGAGCTACCGAAGAGGATTTTGAACAAGAAAAACGCAACCAAGAACAAGCAATGTACAGTTTTGAATTTTTTAAGAATGCGGTGGAAAAATCAGGATTGGAAATGAAGCCTCTGTATTGCGAATATACCATTGACCGCCAGAAAGTTATTTTTTATTATACGGCGGACGACCGGGTGGATTTTCGTGATTTGTTAAAAGTTTTAACACCCGAATTTGCCATGAGGGTAGAACTTAGACAAATCGGTCCTAGGGAAGCTGCGCGTTGCGTGGGCGGTCTCGGAACTTGTGGCAAGCCATTGTGTTGCGCCAGTCATTTGAGGGATTTCAATGTGGTAACCATGAAAATGGCCAAGGATCAACAAATGAGTTTGAATACTACTAAAATCAGCGGAGCTTGTGGAAAATTGATGTGTTGCATTGCCTACGAAAACGAACTTTACCAGGAAGCCAAAAAGGAAATGCCCCCCATCAATTCTTGGGTTAAAACGCCAACCTGCGATGCATGCAAGGTCGTCGGTTTGGACTATTTAAAGAAAACCGTTAAAACCTTGGAAGGCGAGGCGATTGTTCCTGTAACCCATCAGCTTCACGAAGTAGAATTAATTACCGAAAAAAAAGATAAATGAGTATGAAAGAAGTAATCAATGATTTATTAGGATATGAAGGCTTGAAAATCATACAACGGCCGGATATGTTCAATTTTTCCCTTGACTCAACGCTTCTGGCCTCGTTTGTAACGATTAACAAAGCCGATAAAATGATTGTTGATTTGGGGTGTGGCAATGCGCCCATTCCCCTTTTTTTGTCTCTTAAGACCAATGCGCATATATATGGTATTGAAATTCAACCGGAAATTGTTGATTTGGCGAAACGAAGCGTAGCTGTAAATAAATTGGATTATCAAATAACCATCATTGAAGAAGATATTAAAAACGCCTATCTGAAACTGGGCGTATCCAGTTTTGATGTTGTTACTTGCAATCCTCCGTACTTTATTTATAAAGAAACAAGCAACACCAACAAAAACGATTATTTGACCATTGCTCGCCACGAAGTAAAGATTACTCTTGAAGAAGTGCTTTTAAGCGCCAATCGCTTACTGAAAGAGGGGGGGCGTTTGGCGATGGTTCACCGGACTGACCGGTTAATCGATGTCCTTGATGCTTTCAGAAAATACGGTATCGAACCGAAACGCTTGCGTTTTGTATATCCTAAGACGTCGTCAAAAGAGAGTTTGATAATATTAATTGAAGGCATGAAAAGCAAGAAAAAAGGGAACTTGAAAGTGCTCCCTCCGCTTTATGTTTACAAGGAAAACAATACATATACCGACGAAATCTTGGAAATCTTTAGGTACCGCGGTCGAGGTGGTGAATAAATGAAAAGACAAAAATCATTTGATAACGATAATGCAAAATTATATATTGTTTCCACACCCATCGGCAACCTTGAGGATATCACTTTGCGAGCTATCAACACCTTGAAAACGGTGGATTTAATATATTGCGAAGATACCAGAAACACTGTAAAGTTGCTTAACCATTTTGATATCCAAACAAAAATGAAAAGTTTTCACCTTTTTAATGAAAATGAAATAACTGCCGAGATAATTGAAAAAGTTAAAAGCGGTTTGAACATTGCCTTGGTGAGTGATGCGGGGAGCCCATGCATCAGCGATCCCGGATGGATTCTGGTAAACGAAGCCATCAAAAACGAAATTGATGTTATCGTTGTTCCGGGGGTGGTTGCGGGAGTTATGGCTTTGGTTGGATCTGGTTTATCCACCGAGCGGTTTATGTTTTATGGTTTTTTGCCCCATAAACAAAATAAAAGGTGCGAAGAATTGAAAATTTTAAAAAACCGCATCGAAACCGTTATTCTATACGAAGCTCCCCATCGCATCAAAGCAACGCTTTCAGATATTGATTCCATCATGCCCGAACGCAGAATCGTGCTTGCCAGGGAACTTACCAAAAGGTTTGAAGAATACTATCGGGGATATCCCAGAGAAATCCTTGAGGAATTGGATATCGTCAAGGGCGAAATGGTTATAATCCTTGAAGGAAACAACGAAAACGAAAAAGACGAGGAATTAAATAATTTAAGCATCGAAGAACATTATCAATTTTATCTAAAACAAGGGTTCGACAGTAAACTTGCCTTAAAACAAGTGGCAACCGATCGCGGAATTCCTAAAAGGAATATATATCAAACATTATTTAAAAAAGAAGCTGAGTAAACATGGACTAGTTCTACTGTCAGCTTCTTTTTGTTTTGGTTATATTATTTTTATTATCTTTTATTTATGATTTCGTTAATGCTTTCTATATCGGAATAAGCAATTTTTTCTCCTTTTTCGGTTTGGGTGGTTTCTCTGCCTTTTCCGGTTACCAAGACGATATCTCCCGGTTTGGACATGGCGATGCCTAAAGAAATGGCGCTTTTTCGGTTCGTGATTTTGGAATAGTTGGTTTTGGTAACCGAAGAAGTCATCTGGTTTATAATATCCATTGGGTTTTCGTCATAGGGGTCTTCCGTGGTAAATACCACATAATCCGCTAGTTCTGTGGCGATTTTTCCCATGAGGGGACGTTTGGTTTGATCTTTGTTTCCGGTTGCTCCACAAACAATAATCAATTGTCCGTCGGTTTTTTTCCTAACCTCGGTTAGCAAATTGGCGATAGAATTCGGGGTATGCGCAAAATCTATATATATATCCGCTTTGTTGACGGAAGCAATTTTTTCCAACCTTCCGGGGACGATAGGCGTACTGGCTAACCGTTTTTTTATTAGCGATAAGGGAATGCCTTCTTTTAAAGCAATGATTATTCCCGGCAAAGCATTTAATAAGTTATAGGTTTCCGGTTTATTCAGTTTAAACCCTTGATAGATATTATTCTCGGTTTTGATGTCAAAAGTTAGATAGTTTTTTGTGAATTCAATATTTACAGCCTGAAAAGACGAAGGTTTATTGATACTGAAGGTGATGAGTTTTTTTATATCTCTAAAGCGGTTGGCATATATATCGTCTTGATTTATAATTGCCGCGCCGTGGGGTTTTAAGTGTTTAAACAATTGAAATTTGGCTGCGAAATACTCATCCATGGTTTTGTGGGTATTAAGGTGTTCATGGCTTAAATTGGTGAAGATTGCATAATCGAACCTTATAGTCTCAATCCGTTTTCCGATTATACCTTCCGAAGATACTTCCATAGTGGCATGGGAAATGCCTTGCCTGACAAATTCATTTAAAAGACGGTACGATTCCGAAAGGAGCGGTGTGGTAAAAAGGTTTGGGTAAGTTTTTTCATTATATATAATTCCGTTTGTCCCTATTAGGGCAGAGTTAAAACGGCCGTTTAATAAGTGATTGATGATTGCGCATGTGGTGGTTTTTCCGTCGGTTCCCGTTACGCCTGTCAAAACTAGATTTTCGCAAGGATCGCCGTAAAAGATTTTTAACAAGCGAAGCAATTCTTTAAAAGAGTTATCTACCACGATTACCGGAACCGTTGCTTGAAAATAGGAAGATTCCAAAATAATGGCGCTTGCTCCTTTTAGAGTAGCTTCAAGAATAAATTCAACACCTTTAAACTTGCTTCCCGAAAGCGGGACAAACAAAAAACCGGGTTGAACAAAACGCGAGTCTGTTGCAATTCCGGTAATTTGTGCATCTTGATGTACTTGAGGATACAATTCTTTTAAACGCACAAGATTTCACCATATATATTATATGGGGAAAATAGTGCTTTAATGTAAAGGAACAAGGAAGGAATAAGCAGAAAAGTTCTTATAAAAACAAATATATGCTTCGTCCTTGCTGGCGACGACAACACTGTTTCTAAAAAAGTCTTCTTTGGTGAAAGGTTTGATTTTTTCTTCGATTAGAGAGACCAAATCTTTCTTTTCGATTTTTCTAAAATCAATCCACCATTTCTTCGGTCTGGTTTTTGATCTATCCAAATAATCTTGGATTACCAAAAACTCCAGTTTTTGAGAATATTCAGATATATTATCTTTTAAAAAGGAAGCAAATAAACGGTATAAACTATCCCGTTGATAAGAAGAAAAAGAAAATTTGTTGGCTTTCAAATAGTCGTAAAAAGCCAAAAAGAAATGGTAATAGGAATCAATTAAGTTATTTACAAAAATGAATAGCAAGGTTTTGGGAAACCATTTGGAATTATAAATTTTGTTCAAGACAAACTCAACTTTTTTGCTTTCCGTTAAGTCGCTTTCCTTTAATAAATCGTTTCGAGTGATTTCGTAAGGCGGATTTTTACTGTATTTATACCCAAACTCTTCGACCAAATCGAGCATTCTGGTCCCCCTCAAAAACTTCAAAAAGCCTAATTGAAGCTCGGTGGGTTGCCAAGAAATGACCTCGTTAAAGGAAGAAATTACCGAATCTTTGGTTTCCGAGGGGAGTCCCACAATGAGATCAAGGTGTAGTTCAATGTTGGTATTTTGTCTGATTGCTAGGATATTTTCCTTTAGTAATTTTAAGTTTTGTCGGCGATTTACCGCCACATTTACCTCTTCGTTTGTTGATTGAATGCCGATTTCGAAACGGATAAAACGGGAGTTTACGGTAGATAAATACTCGATTATTTCTTTATCCAAAAGATCCGCAACTATTTCAAATTGGAAAACCGTAGCAATGTTTTCTTCTTCAATCAGTTTTAGAATTGTTAAAAAATACTTTTTATTGATATTAAAGGTTCGATCCAAAAACTTTACAATCGGAACTCTTTTTTTGATGGCCTCTTTGATGATTCCCGTAACCTTTTCCAACGGAAAAAACCTAACTCGTTTTTCCAGCGAAGACAAACAGTAACTACAATCAAACGGGCAACCCCGGCTTGATTCCAGATACAAAATTCGCTTGTGGTAATCCGTAACGCTTAAAGGAGCAATATTGATTTTGTTTAAGTCGGGCAGTATCATCGGGTTTTGAATAAACCTATCGTCTCGAAAATAAGATAGAGACGGTACATTCGATAATTCCCCATCGCCATTTAAGGCCATCAGCAGGTTGCTAAAAGCAACTTCCCCTTCACCACGGATTAAAAAGTCCGCTTTGGTTTCTTTTAAGAAATGGTTGGCGTTGTAGCTTACTTCTGGTCCGCCTAAAACAATTTTGATTTCCGGATGATTATTTTTTAAAAGCCGGGATAATTTGATTACGTGAGTGATATTCCACAAATAACAGCTGAAACCGATTAGCTGGGGATTTTCCCCAATTAAGTCGCGGTAGATTTTGTCAATGCTTTCTTTAATTGTGAATTCTTTGATTTTCACCTCAAATGAGGTGTTGGCTTTTAATTGGTATAAAGCGATTGACGGATGGATGTATTTGGCATTGATGCCAACAAGAACGGTTTTCATACTAATTACCTCAAACATAGTATACCACATTTGTTTCGCCGATTGCCAAAAAAACCAAAAGGGCAAATATTCATGATAAAACTTTCAAAATTTGGTTAAAATAATGGAAACGCATTCATAAAAATAGGAAAATTCAAAGGGTAATACATTGATAATATTGTTTGCATAATATGGTAAGTTGTGCTATAATAAGACAGTATACGACTAATGAATAAAAATATATTCGTAAGGAGGAATATAATGTCGAAAAAAGTTTTCCACTCAATGGATGGGAATCAAGCAGCGGCGTATGTAGCTTATGCCTTTACTGAGGTAGCAGGTATATATCCTATCACACCATCTTCTCCGATGGCGGAGTATGCGGACGAATGGGCGGCCCAAGGAAAGAAAAATCTCTTCGGCGTTCCTGTTAAAATCGTGGAAATGCAATCCGAAGCCGGTGCAGCGGGCACAGTTCACGGTTCGTTGCAATCGGGAGCATTAACCACAACCTTTACCGCAAGCCAAGGTTTACTGCTTAAAATTCCTAATATGTATAAAATTGCTGGTGAATTATTGCCGGGTGTCATCCATGTTTCGGCTCGGAGTATCGCAGCACAAGCATTATCGATTTTCGGTGACCACCAAGACGTAATGGCGGCTCGTCAAACCGGATTTGCGATGCTGGCAACTTCCAGCGTTCAAGAAATCATGGATCTCGCGGCGGTTGCGCACCTTGCCGCAATCAAATCCAGCGTACCGTTTTTACATTTCTTTGATGGTTTCAGAACCAGCCATGAAATTCAAAACGTCGAATTTGTCGATGACGCCGAATGGAAGAAGTTACTCCCAATGGATAAGGTCGAAGCGTT
>Ga0172377_10000651_pt1 | contig 33376 bp, 37 predicted proteins | sample Pumphouse3metaG_FD_119749 | JGI IMG/M metagenome (GOLD analysis project Ga0172377, IMG submission 119749) | Leachate microbial communities from a municipal landfill in Southern Ontario, Canada - Pumphouse #3 metaG | ecosystem: Engineered > Solid waste > Landfill > Unclassified | place: Canada... | reverse complement strand
CCTGCCCGGCCACGCTGCCGTTTCCCGCGGTATTCTCGAACGCAATATTTCTCAAGAACAATCGCTCCCCGGAAAAAAATGCGGTATACGAACGAAACGTCCCCCGCTTGCGTCCGTCGGAAAGAATCTCTTTCGCTCCGTCCCCATAGGAGACCACCGTACCCGATTCCCCTTCCAACGTCACATCGTGTTTGTCAGAGAAAAGTTTCTCGTGGTAAACGCCCTTTTCGATGGTGATCCGGGCTTTCACCGCATAGGGAACCGCATCGATCGCTTCCTGAATCGAAGCATACATCCCCCTTTTCCCTACCGATAATTCAAGCACATCGTCGCCTCCGACTTGAGCATACACCGTTTCTCCGATATCCTTCCAGTATGAAAAAACGTTTCGTCGCCATCATCGTGTTCGTCTTATGCGCCTGTAGTGCGTACGCCGGCCCCTTTCGCCTCTCGTGGGCGGTGGACGGAACCACGGCGGGTACCGCGTTGTCGGCAAACGCCGCCGCATTGGTCGCCGCACGTCTCCACGTAAAGAGCGCCTCGCAACCGACTGCAAAACTTTCCCTCGATTCGATCAACGCGTTCGACAAATTGATCGTACTGCCATACAACAAAACGCTTGATTACGTGGGAACGGGATTGGAAGTCGCCAGCCTCGGCTCCGTCGCGGCATTGGCGACGACCGACACGGGAGAATGGGGAACCATCGCCGTGATGTACGCGGAAAGCGTGTTGCTTTCCAACGGTATCAAGGATCTGGCAAAAGCGTTCGTGTCGCGCCCCAGACCATACATGTACTATGACGATTTTCTCATCGCCGAAGACTGGAACAGCAGTTTCTTCTCCGGTCACACCACAACGGCGTTTACCGGCGCGGCGTTCACCAGTTACGTGTTCAGCAGCTATTTTCCCGACTCGAAATGGAAGGTTCCCGTCATTGTTGGCAGTTACGCGCTCGCTACCGCGACCGCGGCGAGCAGAATAGCCAGCGGCTCCCATTTTCTCTCGGACGTTCTTGCGGGAGCGATAGTCGGAACGCTTTCCGGGATCCTTGTCCCGTACCTTCACACGCTGGAATTCGGAAAAAGAACCGATCGGGACGAATTCGTCCCGAAGCAGATGTACCTTACCGCATCCCTTATCCCTGACGGATTTTTGATACGGTGCGACTTCTGAAAAGGGACAACACGAAGTATCCCGCCACTGCAACGATGACGATCGTCGCCCCACTGGACAGATCAAGCCAATAGCTCAAGGCCAACCCAACGAAGCAATACAAGAGGCAAAAACCCACGGCGGCCGCCATACGTCGGGAAAGACGTCTGGTAAACAACGCGGCGCTGGCCGCGGGAGCGGACAACAGGGCGATGACCATGATGATGCCCACCAACCGGATGAGCATGACGACGGACAGCGCGATGAGGATTTGTAACATATATTCCAAAAATCCGGTGTTCAGACCGGAAATGCAAGCGAATTCCTCGTCAAACAAATATGCTTTCCAATCCTCGAACAACAGAAGAACGAAAACGACGACGATCGATGTGAGAACAAGCATCATATACAAGTCGGAAGTGACGACCGACAGGATGTTCCCGAACAAATAGGAGTTGAGGTCGGGGGGATATCCGGGCATCAGGGACACGAACAAAACTCCCAGCGCCATTCCCAGCGACCAAAACAACGCGATGGCGACATCACTTTTCAGTTTCCCGCTCCGACGCACGTATCCGATGCCTATCGCCGCCGACACCGAAAACAATGCGGCCCCGAGCATCGGGGAAAATCCGCAAAGGTACCCCAGTCCCACACCGCCGTACGCCGTATGGGCGATACCCCCGCTCATCATCACCAGCTTCTTTTCCACGATGATCACACCGATGATCCCGCAGACGACGGAAGCCATCAGGCTGGCGAGGATCGCATGCCTGAGGAATTGGTAGGAAACAAACGCTTCAGCCATCAATGATCCTCCCATCGAGACGAAAAAAACGGTCCATCTTTCCTTCGATGCCGTCCACATCATGTGTGACCAGAATGATCGTCATTCCCTTTTCGTGCAACGCATCCAACAACCGATAAATATGGTTCCTGCTTTCCGGATCCACACTGGAAGTCGGCTCGTCCAAGAGGAGCATCTTCGGTTGGATCGCAAGACTACGGGCGATAAGGAGACGCTGAAACTGACCGCCGGACAACTCTCCAACCAACCGATTCCGTACCGACGCCAACCCTACCTTTTCCAAGTAATCCTGCGCCGCCGCGTAGGAGGCACGACCACGAAGCGGATGGAGACCGCTTCTGTCCGATCCGCTCTCGACCACCTCGGTGACTGAAATGGGAAACGTCCGTTCCATCGTCCCATACTGGGGAACGTATCCGACGAGACGACTTCTCGGATCATATGGTTTCCCATAGATGAGAATCGTCCCTCCCTCAACCGGACACAACCCGAGGATTGCCTTCAGGAGTGTGGATTTCCCTCCGCCGTTCGGGCCGATGATGGCGACCCTTTCCCCTTCCTTCACCGAAAGGGAAACATGGTCGAGCGCGGCGACCGTCTCCCCGTATCTGACGGAAAGGTCCCTCACTTCCAATGCATTCATTTCACAGCATCCCTGAAAGCTTGCGCCATGCGTTTGAGGTTTCCGAGATAGTCTTCGGAAAGCGGTTCCAATTGAATCGTCACACCGCCGATCTCCTCGGCGAATGCCTTACTCTGCCTGCTGTCAATCTCCGCTTGGTAAAACACTACTTTGCTGCCGTTCCGTTTCGCCAAGTCAACCATTTCGGACAGATGCCGCGGCGTTGCCTCCTTTCCCTCCTCCTCCAGCGCGTACTGCGTGAGCCCGTACTCGTCGGCGAAGTATCCGAAGGCGGGATGAAAGACGATGAATCCCGTCCCCTCGATCCCTTTCAGGCTCTCGCGTATCTCCTTGTCCGCCGCCTCCAGTTGCCCTTTGTAGGCAGTCGCGTTCGCGGCGAAGAACGCCTTCCTGTCCGGCATCAGACGAGTCGCTTCTTCGGTGATGACATCGATCATCACCGCTACTCGCCTCACCGAAAGCCAGATATGCGGATCACGTTCGTTTCCCAGCTTCAGGTCGGGATAGACGGCGCTGACCTTCTCATGAAGGTCCACGATGGGAGCGGTGACGGACGGAAGCACCGCTTTCTCAGCGGGAACGCCGATGGAAAAATACAATTCGGCCTTTTCCACCGCGGCTTTCTGCTTGACGGTCGGTTCGTACGTTTCCGGGCTTGATCCCGGAGGAATCATCACCTGTACGTCGAACGCATCGCCGCAGACAGCTTTGACGAACGTCTCTTCCGGCACGATGGTAACGGCGACGACGGGTCTTTCATTCTGCATGACTTCCGCCTCTCCGGACGCACCGAGGGGGAGGACGCACAGAAGACTCACCAAAACAATCTCTACTGAATGTTTCACAAACACCTCACAATTTGCAAACTTTTTGCAAATTGCAATGTATCACCCTCTTCCGTACTTGTCAATGCTTCCCGTCAAGCTTCCGCTGGCAATCCTGGCATATCCCGTACAGAACGGTATCGTCGCAGGAAAGGGAAAATCCGTGGTGCAACTTGATATGTTCGGTGAACTCCCGCATCTGTTCGCAGTCGAGATGAATCACTTTGCCGCATATGGTGCATTTCAGATGAAGATGGTGATGGCAAGCCTCTTCACGGGGCAATTGATAACTCGCCTTGGTGTTTCCCGTCCCCGCAAACTGGAGCAACGTCCCTTCCTCCACCATACGCTCTATATTCCGGTAGATGGTGGAAAGGTCTATGCCGGGCAACGCACCGTGGAGTTCCTCCACCGTCACGGGACTCGAGCTGTCCTGAAGGAACCGGGTGATCCTGCAACGCGTTTTCGTCTGGTATTCGCTTTTCGCCATGCATCCACTGTACCACGTTTCCCTCCACCTGTCTTGCCGTCCTGTCCCTTTTTCTTTACTCTCTATGGTATGAACGTGTTGTTTTTGGGGGAGATCGTAGGCAAGCCCGGCATCTTCACCGTCAAGCACCTGAAGGAACTCAGGGAAAAGAAGGCGATCGACTTGGTGATCGCAAACGGAGAAGGAACGACCAACGGTTTTGGTCTGGGCAAAGCTCATTCGATGCAACTTTCCAAGCTCGGCGTCGATATTCTTACCGGCGGGGAAAAAATCTACTACAAACTGGATATGGTCGATTTTCTTCCCAAAGCACCATGGATCCTCCGACCGGCAAACTATCCGATGGGCAATCCCGGAAGGGGCGTCAGAACGCTTGAAGTCGGAGGGAAAACCGTCATGATCATCAACCTGTTGGGGACAAGCGGTTTCACGAAAGTCCATCTGAACAATCCGTTCGCGCTGGCCAAACTGTTGGTGGACAAGGCTCACGCGGAAATGCAGGACCCAATCATTCTCGTCCAGTTCCACGCGGCGACCACCGCCGAAAAACAAACGATGGGGTACCTGCTTGACGGCAAAGTGGCGGCCGTCATCGGAACGCATACCAAAGTGCTCTCCGCGGATGCTCACCTTCTTCCCGGAGGGACGGCCTACATGACCGACAACGGACGTTGCGGGTCGACCTGTTCCGTCGGAGGTTTCGCCACCGACGTGGAACTCCGCAAATATCTGACGGGAATCCCGGAACGATCTCACGAGAATTGGGATTCCTTGGAACTGCAGGGCGCGCTCGTTTCCGTTGACAACGGGAAACCGGCATCCATCGAGACGATACGGTATCCGGTGACGAAAGCCGAAGAGGAGAAGTAACATATGGATGAACATGTCATTGTGGAGAAAGTGCTCTCCCCCACCAAAGTGATGGTGGTGTGCTCCACTACGGCCTGTACGGCATGCAAAGGCGAGATGTTCTGCACCAACAAAGGAAGAAGTTTTGAAGCGAGCAAGGATCGTTCCCTGCACCTCGAGCCGGGCGATCCCGTGGAAGTACATCTGAAGACGGGACGGACCATCGCGAGTTCGTTCTTCACCCTGATCTTCCCCCTCCTGTTTTTCCCCGTGGTTTTTTTCATCCTCAGCAAACTTGGCGCAAGCGAAATGGCATCCCTCCTCGGAGGGCTTGGCGGCATCGCCATCGGATTTCTCATCGTGTATGTCTATTTCAAAGCCGCCCATGACAAGTACTTGCCTTCCGTCACCTTGAGCGGACAGTGAATTCGCTGGACGAGCATTTCGTTTCCCTACTATACTGGAAACCATGAAATGGTGTGCACCGGTGTTGTTTTCCATCATTCTTCTCGTTTCCTGTTCCTACGGATCCGACACTGACCTAAAAACGGGGGAGACCGAAGAGCATCCCACGATGGTCCTGAAAGGCGCTACGTACGTCGCCTCGATCGGAGAGGGGGAACCCATCACGGTAACCGCCGACAGAATCACCATTGACGAGAAGGCCGACACTGCGGTCATCGAAGGTTTTTCGTTCAGCCAAAAGGACGGCGACGGGAACATCGATCTGTATGGAAACGGAGGCAAAGCCGTAGTGAATACGAAAAACCACGATGTGACGCTGAGCGGGGAAGTCGTCATTCACAAAAAGGACGACGATTTTGAAATCCACGCTTCCACCATGCAGTGGGACAACAAGGAAAAGACGCTTAAAAGCGGAGAAGACGACATCGTCGACATCCGTTTCGACGGGACGAATACCATCAAAGGGAGAGGTTTCTTCGGAAACATGAAAACCAATACATACGAATTCGGCCAGATGATCCAAGGAGCGGTGTATCCATGAAACATGTTCGTCTTTTTCTCCTGATGCTGCTCCTTCTCTTCTCGCTCCCCATCTTCTGTGAGGAGATTACCTTCGAGGGCGGATACACAAAAATGACCACAAAGGACGGCAAAAAGGAAATCGTTCTCAGCGGGGGGGCCGAAGTCACTACCTCCTCCCTGAAGCTCGCCGCGCAAAACATCACCCTCGGCGGAACGGATTACGACGTCATCACCCTGTCGGGGAACGTCACGGTAACCGACGAACAAAAAGGATTGACCGTCAGAAGCCCGTCGATCGAATACGTCCGTTCCACAGGAACGATTACCATCCAAGGCTGGGTGGAAATAGAAGACACGTCCAATGCGATCTCAGCATCCGCGGGAGGTCTCCTGTACGACATGAACAAAGGAACCATGAAAATGCAGGCCCACGTCAGGTTGCTCAGGGCGGCAAGCAAAGGCGTCATGACCTGTACATGCGACGAACTGTCCTACGACAGGGAGAAAAAAACATTGGAACTCACCGGAAGCGCCGTGATCGACTGGCAAGGAGATCTTTATCAGGCACACGTCATCTCAGTGGATTTGGACAGCGAAAACATCGTTCTGGAAGGTGCGATCCAAGGTACCGTCCATGGCTAGCAGACTTGAACTTCTTCACCTCGCCAAAACATACGGCAAGAAAACAGTGGTGAAGGACATTTCCTTCTCAATGGACGCGGGCGAGATCGTGGGTTTGCTCGGCCCCAACGGAGCGGGGAAAACCACTACGTTCTACATGGTCGTCGGTTTCATCAGGGGCGACGGGGGACGGATTATTCTCGATGGGGAGGACATTACGGGATTGCCGATGTACAAGCGGTCCCGCCGCGGTCTTTCCTACCTTCCCCAGGAGCCATCCATCTTCCGCAAACTCTCCGTAGAGGACAATATCCGACTCGTCGTGCAGACTCGCGACGACCTCACGCACGAAGCGCAGGAGACGGAGGTCAAAACGTTGATGGACGAATTCGGCATTACCGCCCTTCGTCTTCAAAAGGGATACACACTCTCCGGCGGAGAGCGACGAAGGACGGAAATCGCAAGGGCATTGGGGACGAATCCGAAGTTTCTGCTACTGGACGAACCGTTCGCCGGCATCGATCCGAAAGCGGTATATGAAATCAAGCAATTGATCAAAAAACTTTCCGCAAAGGGGATCGGCGTTCTCCTCACCGACCACAACGTCAGGGACACGCTCGCCATCACCGACCGGTCGTATCTGATCAGCGACGGGACGATTCTCGCATCCGGAACCAAAACGGACCTGCTCACCAACCGAACCGCCAGGGAAATCTACTTCGGCGACGAGTTCGAGGAGGGGTGAGATGGCACTGCAACTTGATCTCAGTCTGAAACAGCAACTCAAGCTCAGCCCTCAGATGATCCAAAGTTTCGAGCTGATGGCGCTCCCACTTACCGAGTTGCAGGCAAAGATTCAGACCGCGATCGAAACGAACCCCACACTGGAAATTCCTGAAAGCGGAGAATATTCGTTGGATTCCGTTCCCGACTATGACAGCAGGAAAGACCACGACGACTACGACGAAGGCACGTTCGGCTATGATGCGGAGGCAAGCGACCGTGCCCAGAGTTTTCTGGAAAACACCCTGACGACAAAAGAGACCCTGCAGGAACACCTACTCGGGCAATTGGGATGCGTCCCGCTTTCCGACATCGAATACCAGACGGGAGAAGCGTTGATATCCAACACGGATGCCAACGGCTTTTTCCGGGACGACCCCTCCACGTTTCTCAAACCGGAACAGCTCCCCTGCAAAGACAAGGTGATCTCCATCATTCAAAGCCTCGACCCTCCGGGAGTAGGGGTGACGGACTGGAAACAGTCCTTGATCCTCCAGGCAAAACTGAAGCATCTCAAGCCCGAGGAACTTTCCGTCTTCTCCGAACTGGTGTCCCATTGGCTGGAAACGCTACGCAGCGGAAAGACAGAGCAGGTCGCAAAGCATCTCAATGTCGACGTGGAGGAACTGGATGCATTGTATGCATTTCTCAAAACGCTCACCCCGTTTCCAGGACAGGGCTTTGCATCCGGTCCCGACCAATACGTCGTTCCCGACCTTTCCATTCACCAAAAGGACGGCAAACTGGTTATGGAAATGAACAGGGATGCCATCCCGACGTTGACGATCAATCCGGAATACCGGCATATGGCCGACAATGTGGATGACAAGCGAACAAAACAGTACATCAAGGAACAGATTTCCCAGGCGAACCAACTTATCACCCAAATTGACATGCGCAGCGAAACGCTCAGAAAAGTAGCCCAAGTGCTGCTCCTTGAGCAAAGCGAGTATTTTCTTAAAGGTCCAAAGCATCTCAAGCCGCTGACGCAAAAGGAAGTGGCTGAACGAATCGGCGTGCACGAAACGACGGTCAGCCGCATCGCGAACGCAAAGTACATCGACACCGACTGGGGCATTATCCCCGTTAAGAGCCTGTTTTCCAACGCTGTCGGGGATGGCGGTCAGTCGAAGAATTCCGTAAAAGAAATCATTCGGGATATCATCATGGGCAACCAGAGCGGGAAGGCGCTTTCCGACCAGAAGATCTCCGACATCCTGCAAAAAGAAAAAAACATCAAGGTTGCCCGACGAACCGTAGCGAAATATCGAGGGGAGCTGAACATCGACTCGTCGTTCGTAAGGGGAAGTTGATCACTTGCTTTCCCCTCAAGATCACATTCGTATCCGTTTTGCACGGACGACGAACGGACGGAGGATCCCCAACAATACGACGGCGCAACAGCCGGCCGTACCGACCCAAAACGCCGACAAAGACAAAAACCTCAGGGCATTGGTCGCAACAATGCCCGAGAAAAGCCCCCCGAGTTGCAAGGCAAGCGAGTTGGCGCTGAGAACGGAAGAACGGATTTCCTCGCGTGCAGCGGCATTCGTCAGCAAATCGCCGGTGACCGAAGAAACGCCAAGGAAAAAATACAAGGCGCCGTACAGGCAACAGAAAGCCAACGCCGTATCGGAAAAACTCATTGCGACAAGAACCCCCAAAGCCCCGAGGAAACATACCGGACACAACCATCGAGAAGGAATCCTCGTCATCAGGCACTTGCCGGCAAACGTTCCCAGAAGACTGCACCCAAAGGCGATTCCGCCCACCACTCCGTACAACCACATCATTTGGGATGAAACGAGAAGATGCTGAAGATATGGCTGCCAGTAGCTTTCCACAGTGGAAAGCAACAAGCCCTGCAATAACGAAAAGACAAGAAACACCGACAAAAACGGAATCGTTCGAACCCCCGCCAAAAACCGCTTCGCTTGAAACCGCATGTCCGACTTCGTCCCCGCCCCTCTCTTTGGTTCGGACACAAACAAAAAAGCAACGACAACTCCTATGCAAAGGACAAGAAGCTTCCCCGCCAAAAGAGGATGGCACTCCCTAACCCCGGGTTCGCCAAAACCGAGAAGGACTCCTCCTGCGAGGGAACCCGACGACAACGCGATGCTCGAGCCCGCATTGAGCGTCACGACAACGCCGTCCAGCGATTTGCCCGATTCCACGTGGGATCTGATCAACAAGGCATCAAGGCTTCCGCTGCCCATGGCCCGGCCCACACCGTTTAGGGCGAATCCCGTACACAACACGGGAAACGAGGAAGAAAACAGACATATTGTGCCGAGAATCGACAACATCTGCCCGATGAGATATCCGTTTTTTCTTCCCTTTGCGTCGCAAAACAGTCCACTGGGGAGTTCAAAGACCAACACCGCCGCGGAAAAACACGCGGCGCTCACCCCGAGAGAGGCAAGCGAAAACCCCTTGCTGAGGACAAGCAGGCTCATGGCGGGAATGCTCAGTCCTGTCGAGAAGTATCCGAGGAACAATGCGAAAAATGAAGCCTTTCGGCAAAAGGATTCACGCACGATATGCTAGCAACGCATATGCGAACGGCAAAGTGCCGTCGCGGTTTTCCTCATGTTTTGCAAGGAAGTCGGCGATCAGTCCGTTCAACGAGTCCGCTTCCTCTTGGGTCAGATGCACAACGCCCGTGCGCATGTCGGCCCCGAAATGCGCGGGAGGGATCGGAGTCTTACGGATATACGTGAAAAAGCCATCCTCCACCTCCCGGAGGAGGTTCTGTGCAAGAAGTTCGCGATCCCCGCCTTGCTCCGCCCCGATGCTCACCTCGACCGCCGTTCTGCGATAATATGTGGCGGTAATGCCATGAATCTGTTCTTTGTGGTCGATTTCCACCAACCCGAGTTTTGCCAATTGCAGCACGTGATGTTTCGCACTGGAACTGGAGGCCGACAGACTCGTCGCAAGCATCTTTATCGTCATGGGACCCCGTACGGACAAAAGATGCAGGATGTTTTGGCGGGTCGGATGCATGAAAATCCTCAGATCCGCATCAGACGAAAGAATAATCCGTTTTCTGTTCATGACAATTATTGTAACATGATAATAATTGTTTTACAAGAAACGGCACCTAGAATTCTTCACATCCGTATCGATGCAGGATCCTGTCCTTTGCGGTCCAAAGAAACGTATTCTGGAACAACTCGCCATGGATCCCCTGTTTTACGGCCGCATCGACATTCGCCTGAGAGTCGTCGATGAACAACGCCTGTTCAGGCATCACGCACTCCCGTTCAAGGATCCTCCGATAGAATTGCGGAAATGGCTTGGAAACGCGCATACGGTACGAAAGGTACGCATAGTCGAACAGTTCGTCCAGATGGGCGACTTTTTCCATCAGTTCCCAATGGCCCCCGCAGGTGTTCGAGCCGCAGACTACCCGAACGCCATTTCGCTTGAGAGTTTCCACCATCTCGACTCCGGAAGGGATAGGGCGCGGTTTGAACTGCTCGACCATCGGATCAAGGCCGCCGGGAATGCCGAAGCGTGCGCGAAGATGTTCTGCATACTCACGCGTCGAGACGCTTCCGTCCATCAACGGAATATCGTAAAAACGATAATCCTCCGCCAATTCGTCCAATTCAATTCCGTATTTGGCCGCAATCCTTCCCAATGTCTGATAATTGGTGATCACCACGCCGCCGACGTCACAGATACAAAGTTTGATGTCCATCGCATTCCTCATCCGATCAGATAACTTGTCATGGAAAGAGAACCCATCACACACCCTTCGTTGAACACGTACACGGGTTCGCCCCTCCGGGAGGCTCCCAATACGGAAAGCAAGGGAAGAAAATGATCGGGAGTAGAAAACGCTCGACGGGAAAGGGGATCGGCACCGGCATAGTTGATGACCTCCTGATGGTCCCCGCGAAGAACGGCATCCTTTATGTGACCGTCAAATTCCTCAGCCCAAGCATATCCTTTTTCCCTCTCCCAATCGATCAACGCCAAATTGTGGACGACATCCCCGCTCCCTACGATCAAAAGGCCTTCGTCCCGAAGCGGAGACAACGTCTTTCCCAACCCGTAATGCACATCCATCGGAGCGTCCCCATTCACGGAAAGCTGGAAACATGGGCACTTCGCCGCCGGGTACATCCGTCTCAGGACGCTCCACGTCCCATGATCGCACCCCCAGCTGTTGTCCACCCTGGCACCGGTCATCTCTCCGACCCGATCGGCCAATACCGACGCACCCGGCGCAGGCCAGGTAACTTTGTACACCGCTTCGGGAAATCCGTACATGTCATAAACTTGTCTCGGATGCGGACTGTCGTTCACTTTCAGCCCATGGGTAAACCAGTGAGCCGAAATGCAGAGGATGGCCTCGGGCATCGGAATCCGCTTCGAAATTTCCGTCCAACCCAAAGAGAATGCATTATCCTCTACGGCGTTCATCGGAGATCCGTGACCCACAAATAAGACAGGCATGGTCGACTTCAGCATGAGTCAATCATACAATGAAAGCCACAAAACGTCACCTCCGGCGAAAGAAGGACGGCCGAAGCCGTCCCCCATTTTGTACGGTGACGCATCAGTGCTCCTTGACTTTCTCCTTTTCCTTTCTGGCCACCGCCTCTATCTTGTCCGCGATCAACTCAATCCCCTCGTACAACTCGATGCAGTCATAACTGACTACCTTGACGGTCCCCCAGGAGAAATGAAGTTTTGCGTCGAGATGATACCCCTGCCCCAATGTCTGTCTGGTGATGACAATATCCAGATCATGCAGGTAATCCTCCGCAAACGACAATTTCGCCAGTTTCTTGTCGAGAAACGCCCTCGTCTCGTCACTTGGATTGTAATGTACGCCTCTGACGGTGAGATTCATAGATCCTCCTCAGTCTTTGATGCTTCCATTTTACCGCACCTTTGCGTTGTTGTCTTCCCAAAAAGCATGGTATCATGATTCCATGCTTGATATCGTGATGATCGGAAGTGGATGGAGATCGTTGTTTTACGCACGCGCCGCGACCATGATTCCTTCGGAATTCCATCTTTCCGGATGGATGGTCCATTCGTCGGAGAAGCTTGACCGGTACCGAAAAACATACCAGGTTTTCGTTTCCCAGGATATGGATGCTGTTCTGAAACAAAAGCATGATCTGGTCGTCCTTTGCGTGCCGGATACGCTGAACAAGGAATTTCTCCTCCGGCTCGCGGCAAAAGATGAACGGATTCTGACAGAGACCTCGTTTCTCAAACAACCGAGGGAAGACCTGACGGAAATCCTTGAAAAAACGAAAGGCCGAACGATTGAAGTCGCGGAACAATACCCGTGGCATTCCTATCACCAGCAAGTGCATGCGCTTTGCGGACACCTCGGTCCGATCAGGGAATGCACCGTCGGATCCTGCCATTTTCACCATGCGGTCTCCTTGCTCAGAGGATATCTGGACGAAGGTTTTTCCGGTTGCACCATCGAAGCGCGCACCACTTCGGGATCCATCACCCAGACGGGCGGCAGATATGGGTACGACGATGAAGGAAAACGGAAGAAAATCGTCAGGACGATGGCAATCCTTCGCTACGCTGATGGCAAAACGGGATATTACGACTTCACGGGAGAGGAATACCACAGCACAATCCTTTCCGGCCATTTTGCGCTCAGGGGGGAACGCGGGGAGATTTTCGATCGCGAAGCCCGTTATCTTGACGATCGCAACCAAACGGTCGTCCGACATTTGGACGGAGGCGTTCGCGACGAAGACGCCATTGCCGAATGTCTCCGACATTTCGGAGACGGATATTCCCTTGCCGAAGGGCTGTGGGATGCCGTGACGGGACAAGCCATCATCCGAGCCGCAGAAACGGAGAAGACCGTAGTTCTCGGCGATTTTTCTGCCATTTGATTGCGCAAAACCATAAAACATGGTACGACGAAGGCAATGAGCGACCAGACAAACAACCTGTTCAACGAAGAATTCGTCTTCATGCTGGCAAGCGCGACCGCGTTGCCTTCGTATCCGTGCCTAACCTGTCCCAAAGCAGATGGAAGCGCCATTTGCACCGGCGCTGCGGACTGCAAGCGGTTTCTTTCCTACCAGGCATACAAACGGCAGAAGAAGGAGAGGTGGGAACATCAGCGGCCCGTCCAGGAGGGCGGAGCATGCGAGGCATGCCCCGTCAGGGATGCCTGCCCCGTCTCCTTTAGCGCGCCCGTTACGTGGTGCAAGGTGAAAATGGACTCGATCCGTTTGTTGGAAACCACCCGCATGACTGTCATTCATTCGGTAAAAATGCACGACATGTAGGAATTTACATTTGTGAAGCGGAAGAGAATCTGCTATACTCTGTTGAAGGAGTGCATATGGCGGATATTTCCGTGCTTGATTTGCTTGACCTTGATCTGAAGGAGCACAATATCCTCGGGCTGAGTTGCATCGCGGGGCGAAGCGGCCTGTCCCAAAAAATCAAGACCAGCAAAATATCCAGACCCGGGTTGCCGCTTTCCGGATTCTTCGTAGAATTCAGCGCCACGAGTATCCAGGTATTCGGCCGGGGCGAACAAGAGTATCTTCTCATGCTGGATAAGGAGAAGAACTATGCCAACGTGCAGAAACTTCTTTCCTACCACGTCCCTTGCTGCGTGTTTTGCGACGGAGGAAAGCCGACAAAAGGTTTCATCGAGATGGCCGAGGCGAACAGTACCGCCGTCTTGACGACATCGCTCATCAGTTCGGATTTTTCCCGGCGCCTGTACCAGACGCTGGACGAAGTGTTCGCCCCGACTCAGACGATCCACGGCGTGTTCGTGGAAGTGTACGGCATCGGCGTGTTGATCACCGGTGAAAGCGGCGTGGGAAAGAGCGAAACGGCACTCGAACTGATCGAACGCGGACACCGGTTGATCAGCGACGACATCGTTCGGCTGAAAAACATCAACGACTCGTTCCTCATCGGCATGGGAGAGAATCCGATGTTGGCGCACCATATGGAAATTCGGGGATTGGGGATCATCAATCTGGCGAACTTGTTCGGCGTCGGAGCCATCAGGGATCGGAAACAGGTACAGCTCTCCGTCCATCTCGAGGAATGGGATTCGACGAAAAACTACGACCGGGTCGGGGAGGAAATGACGGACACGTTCCTGGGCATAACCATCCCCAAGGTCGTCATTCCGGTCAAGCCGGGGAGGAATATCCCGGTAATCATCGAGACGGCGGCGAGAAACGAACGGTTGAAGAAACTGGGGTACTACAGCGCGAAGGAATTCGATCAGAACGTGCTGAAATGGCTGGAAAGCGAGACGGCGCGCAAGATGTACTACATCGATGAGGACAACGCGTGATGGTGGAACGGGAACTTACCATCCTGAACCGCGCGGGGATTCACGCACGGCCCGCGGCATCCATCGTGAAGGTTGCCAACGGATTCAAGAGCGAACTGACGTTCATCAAGGATACGATGGAAGTCAACGGAAAATCGATTATGGGGATCATCACCCTTGGCGCTCCGTATCAGACAAAGATCCTGATGCGGACCGAAGGTCCTGATGAAGCGAAAATGGCTGATGCAATCCAGCATCTGTTTGAGAACAGGTTTGAGGAGTGAGGTATGAAAGGAATCACGGACAGGCAAAAAGAAGTCGCCGAATTCATTTCGTTGTTCATCGCCGAAAACGGATATTCCCCGTCGGTGCGGGATATCGCGGACCATTTCGGGTTCTCGGTGAAAGCGGCGCATGACCATCTCAGGGCGCTGGAAAAGAAGGAGATCATCCGCACGGCGCGGGGCATTTCCCGTTCCATCGAGTTGCTGGACGAGTCGTACAACCAGAGGCCGGAGACGATCCAAGTCCCGCTTCTGGGGACCATCGCGGCGGGCAAGCCGATCCTCTCCGAGGAAAACATCGAAACGAATCTGAATATTCCGGTAACGATGCTCGCCGGGGCAAGGGACACATACTTCGCTCTCAGAGTGCGCGGAGAATCGATGATCGAGGCGGGAATCAACGACGGGGACGTTGCCGTGTTGAAATCCTGCAAGACGGCCGAACGGGGAGAGATCGTTGCCGCATCGGTGGAGGATGACGATATGGGCGGCATCACGCTGAAAAAATTCTATCCCACCTCCGACCATGTCGAACTCAGACCTGCGAATTCGGCCATGGGACCGATCATCACCAGGGCATGCCACATCCATGGAATCCTGCAGTTGATCATTCGCTCGTACATCTGATGGCATCCTCCGCATACCTCCTGCTTGGCCCGGAAAACGGAGTCAAGCAGGAAAAAATTGATCAGATCGTCGCATCAATCACCAAACGGGTCGGGACGAAACCGGAAATCCACCGATTCTTTGCATTTGACGCGGACGATGAGGACCTGTTCGCCACTTTGAACAACAACTCCTTTTTCAGCGACCATCGTCTGGTCATTCTGAACAACATCGAAGCGTTGCCCGCACAGACGGCCAACGCCATCGCTTCCTATCTCTCCCATCCATCGGAAAACTCGACGCTGGTAATGACAAGCGACGAGACCTACGTGAAACTTTCCCAAATCACCAAAAAGATTCCCAAGGAGAATTCCATCGTCTTCTGGGAAATGTTCGACAACCAAAAAGACGAGTGGATCAGGGAGTTTTTCCGCAGGCAAGGCATTACGATCACCTCGGACGCAATCGATTCCCTCCTCTCTTTGATCGACAACAACACCTCGGAAATGAAGACGATCTGCAGTCAGCTCGCCTTGTTCTGGCAGACCGACAAATGTCAGAAACCGATCGACGCCGATGCGGTGGAGACATATGTGGAACATACGAAGGATGAGGATGGATATACCTTGTTTCCCGCCATGGCAAGGAGGGATTTGAAACAGTCGCTGCGAATTCTTTATGCCATTCTGGACTCGGGAGACAGTTCCACCAGTTTTGCGTTGTACGCCCAGCTGCTGTGGCAGTTCCGTCGTCTGTTCTCCATCGCCCGTCTCTTCCAAGAAACGGGAAACGAAGCCACAGCGTTCGGCGGGGCTTCCGTCCTTGGCTCTTCCTCTCCTGTGAGAAACTTCCGGGAAAAATCAACCTACCGCACAGGCATACAAAACTATTCCGTCGGCCAGCTGAAAACCGTATTGATGGCGCTCGGCGACGCAGACATCCCCATCAAGTCGGCGGGCGATTTCTCCCGTCTCGAATGGGAACGTCTCATCTTCACCATCGTCGTCGAAAACGGGGTGTTTCCCGAAGAAGCCGTTTTTCTCACAACATGAGCGTATGGAGAACCCGCTGGGCCACGGTCTCGGGAATACCGGTATCCTTTGCGATCTGCGAGGCATCGTGATTCATCACTTCTTCAAGACTGCCATAGCGGTGCATGATGCGCTCGGCCCGTTTCTGTCCGACGCCATCGATTGACTGGAGCACCTTAAACGTCGCGTCGCTGGAACGCATAGCCTGGTTCGCGCTGGTAGCGAACCGGTGGCATTCGTCCCGAATGGCGATGAGAATCCGGAGCCCTTCGTCTGACGGATCAAGAAGCAACGGAGGACGATCGTCGTCAAAAACGATTTCCTCCACGTCTTTGGCAAGACCGACTACCGGAATGTCATTCAGCGAGAGACTGTCCAGAATCTCCCGGACAGCGTTCACCTGTCCCTTGCCGCCGTCGACCATCACCAAGGCGGGACGTTCCAGATTCTCGTTGAGGACGCGGGTGTACCTGCGTCCCGTCGCCTCCCGCATGCTTTCGAAATCATCAATTTTTCCATTCAGACTCTTGATGTTGAACCGCCGATAATGGGAACGGTCCGGATTCCCGTCACGAAAGGAGATCAGGGACGCGACGGTGTATTTGCCGGAAAGCTGGGCGATGTCGTATCCCTCTATCAACGATGGCGGCATTTTCAGTCCCAGTTCCTGCTGCAGTCTTGCCAAAGCGGCCGTATTGTCACGATTCTTCAGCCGTTTCTCCACGTCGCTGCGCGCGTTCTCCATCGCCATACGCAGGATCCGGTAATGCTTGCCGTCCGTAGGAACGGTCACTTCCAATTGCCCATGAAGTTGTTCGGAGAAAAAACGGCGGATCAAGGCAACGTCAATCTCATGGGACAAGTACAAGTACCGCGGAAGCTTTTTCCCATCGGCGTAATACTGAACCAGAAATCCCAGCAACGTTTCCGTTTCGTCACCGAATGTCTCGGCCCGATACAACGCGCGTCCGATCAAACGCCCGTCGCGCATTTGCATCAGGCTGATGGTGCATAAGGAGGAACGCATCTCGATGGCGGCGTAGTCCCTTGCCTCCTGGACAAAATCCTGGACTTCCTGTTCCTTCTCCACCGACTGGATCGCCGCCAGAATGTCACGTTTTTTCGCGGCTTCCTCAAATCGAAACGCCTTCGCGGCCTCAAGCATCTCTTTTTTGATTCGCTCCTCAAGTTCCAACGAGGAACCGTTGAGAAATTTCTTGATTTCCTCGATATATCCCTGATACGTATCCTCGGTCACCAACCCGGCGCACGGACCGCAACACAGGCCGATGTGGTAATACAAACAGGGTTTCTGCAACTTCTTCATCGGAATGCCGCAACGACGAAGAGGAAACAGCTTCTGGATCAGGTCAAGAAACGTATCCAGTTTCCCCGCATCGGGATACGGACCGAAATACAACGAGCCGTCGTTGAACAATCGTCGCGTCTTGAACACCTTGGGAAACGATTCGTGGGTGATGCGGATGACCGGGTAGCTCTTCCCGTCCTTCAACGAAATGTTGTAATGGGGGGTATATTTCTTGATCAGATTGTTTTCAAGCACCAACGCTTCGTACTCGTTGCCGGTGATGATGTGATCGATACGGTGGATTTTCCGGACCAACGCGGCGGTCTTCGCGTTTCGTCCGGAAAGAAAGTAACTGGTCACCCGCTTGCGGAGATCCTTCGCCTTCCCCACATAGATGATCGTCCCCAACTCGTCGCGCATCAAATAGACGCCGCTGTTGTGCGGCAACGCCTTCGCCTGTTCGGCGGGCGTAAGATTGTCATGAACCGTCAGTCCGAGGTCCTCCACATCACCTTGGTATTCCATACCCCAATCATACTCACTGGCGGTTGCAAAGACAACGGCGAACACCTACTATGAGGCCATGGATCCTATAGAGAAACTGGAACAGACTTACCATTTTACGTATCAGGAAAAACGTCAGCTCAGGGAAGCGGAGGACGATCTTGCCATGTGGGGCAAGGGGCATATCATCCAGTTCATCGATGAGGACGCGGTATCGAGGGAAAGTCGGGGAAAGCAGGCAAAAATGATAGTGGAACAGGTTCGGGAAGGGATGCTCGCCGAACGCCGCGCGCCAACCGACTATGAGGATTTCCATCCTCGTATCACTTTGCGTCCCAAAATACGGGAGGCCTTCGCCAGCGACGCCGCAATCTGGGGACGTTGCCCATGCCCTACGGACGGCTTGGAAACCCGTTGCTGCAACCTGAAAACGCTCGATGCGGTCCAAGGATGCGCCTTCGGCTGTTCCTACTGCGCCGTACAGTCGTTCTACCATCAGGGAGAAATCCGATTCGTCGACAACCTGGCGCAACGACTTTCCGATATCGATCTTTCGGAAGACATCTGGCATATCGGAACCGGGCAGTCCAGTGACTCCCTCCTGTGGGGCAACGACTACGGGACGCTCGATGCGCTGAAAATTCTAGCGAGACGGTACCCGGAAAAGATCATCGAACTGAAGACCAAGTCCGCCAGAACCGATTGGATCAGCGAAGACTGGCCGCGGAACATCATCGCCACGTGGTCGTTGAACGCCGAAGTGATTCAGCGGAAAGAAGAGCATCTCACCGCCACGATCCCCTCCCGCCTCAAGGCGGCGCGAAAAGCGGCGGACAAGCACATCCTCGTCGGATTTCACCTCCATCCGATGGTCTGGTTCAAAGGATACGAGGAGGCGTACCGAGAGCTCATCCGGTCCATCGTCGGAATGTTCGCCCCGGAGGAAGTCATTCTCGTCTCGATGGGTACGTTGACTTTTACCAAATCGGTGCTCAAGACGCTTCGCGGCGGCCGCATTCCCTCACGAATCCTCGACATGGATCTCGTCCCGTTCGCCGGCAAGTTTTCCTATCCGTGGGAAACAAAACGGAAACTTTTCCAAAACGCCTACGACGCCTTCCCCGCGTCATGGAAAAACGGCAGGCCCTTCTTCTATCTCTGTTTTGAGGATCCTTCCCTATGGGAACCGACCTTCGGATACGGCTACCCCACCAACCAAGCCTTTGAGACGGAGATGAGGGAAAGCTATCTGAAAACGCTCCACTCGTAAGCCGGGGCTGTACATCCTCCTTCGACGCGGCTATACTTTTGCAGAAAAAGGGAAAGCCATGGGAAGAAATGACGCTCACAGGGTATGGGACATCCCCACTCTGATCCAGATATATCCGTTCATGATGAAACGCCGATGTGACAGCATGGTGTTCCAGACCGTAACGATCGACGTGACCAACATCCTCTCGTTCATCAAGGAGCACAAAACTCCCGAGGGGAAAAACTATCGTATGTTCGAAGTGGTCGTCGGAGCGCTCCTCAGATTACTGGCCGAACGCCCGGGACTGAACAGGTTCATTGCGGGCAAGCGGTATTGGCAACGTGATGAATTATCCATCAATTTCGTTGTCAAGGAGACGATGAGCGATGACGCCCCTGAACATAGCACTCCGCTGTATTTCAAGCCTGAAATGAGTTTCGACGAAATGGCGGCGATCATTGAGAAAACGATCGTCGATGGCCAGACCGCCCACAGCGAAGGTTTTACCGACAAAGTTATCTCCTTCTTCCTTCATTTCCCGACATGGTTCATCAGCATGGTGGTCGGTCTTGCCGGATGGATGGACCGGCACGGCATAGCGCCGAAAGCGCTAAGGGACGCGGATGGCCTGCACACATCGGTGTTCGTCAGCAATATGGGATCCATCGGATTGGACGGCACCAGCCCGCATCATCACCTGTACGAATGGGGCACGACCAGCATCTTCATGACGATGGGAATGCTGAAACGAAAGAAAATGCAAGACGGCAGTTGGCGGGCGTATATGGAATTCGGATTCACCGTCGACGAACGAATCACCGACGGCTGGTACTTCACCCAAAGTCTTCGCCTGTTCGAAAAATACCTTCAGTCTCCCGAGTTGCTGCTTCAGCCGGCAAAACTACCCCCTCCTCTCCTGACCAGGAAACAGTACAGAACGAGTCTCAAGAAGACGAGGGAACTGATGAAAACGACGAAAGAAACCCGCTAGATCATCCTTATTGCAGTTTTGCCTCAAACAATTCCTTGTTGCGTCCCTTGAGGGGATTTTCCATCCCGGCGAGCATCGCCTTCAGTGCGACCATTTCGCTTCCGCTGAACGTCACCGCGTTGCGCCGGTGATTTTCGAACGCTTCGGTGGCGATGGGGCAGACCAGACGGACGATCTCGAGAATCTGCTGGGCGTACGCCCTGATCTCCCACTGTGCATGTTCGTCGAGTCGCAATTGCAGGAAATGGAACAGATTGTGCAAATCCATGTTCCAATACCATTCGGTGTACAAGGACAACGGCAGGTCGATACGGGAGATCTCCCGGGCAATACCCATGTCCACAAGTTTCCGATAGTTCTCGTAGGCGCGTTTCTGATCCTCGTCCATGATGGCAAGCACTTGGTCCGCCACCTCTTTCTCCACCGGCTCTGACGCCCTTCCCTGCCGGTTCGTATCGCTTTGCATGTTGATGTGCATCGGATCGGGCTTGTACATCTCGTCCTTCATGATGGAGTATCGTCCGCTGATCTCATTGACTCTTCCCGTTCTGTGACGGATCCATTGGCGAGCGACGAAGATCGGCATCTTGATATGAAAAGTGAAGTTTACCTGCTCGAACGGCGAGGTATGGTCATTCCGCATCAAATAGTTGATCAATCCTTTGTCTTCCCGATACGTCTTCGTCCCTTCCCCGTACGAGACACGGGCGCTTTGGACGATTCTCTGGTCACTGCCAAGATAATCGACCAATCTGACGAACCCATGATCGAGCAAAGGGAATTCCTTGTCCAAAATCGCTTCCGCTTCGGGAACAACGCAATGTGCCATATCGCAACTCCTTCTTCTTGAATTACAGCAATCCCATTCTGCCAAGCAACACGGCGGTGGCGGCACTGCACGCCGTCTCCGTCCTGAGGATTCTCCTTCCCAAAAGCAACGGCTGGTAACCGTCGTCGAGGAACGATGCACGCTCCATATCGGTAAATCCCCGTTCGGGACCGACGGCCATGACGACTCTCCGTCCGACAATCTCAAGCGAAGAAAGGTTTCCCCTCCCTATCACATTGTCCAGCAACACTTTCTGCGCCCCAGAAGGGACCATATGCAACGCCTCTTTCACAGACGGGGCGAACCGTACGTCACTTACCCCGGTACAACCGCTTTGCATCGCTCCGTCGAGAAGGATGGAACGATATTCGCCGCTGGTGTACAACTTGGCTTCCTGATAGGATTTTTCCGTCAGTTCGCATCCGGAAAGTACAATTGTTTCCACCCCGAGGTCAACCGCTTCACGAAGGATGCGACGCATGCAAATCGGTCTTACCTGCCCGATGAGAAGCGTCACCGGATAGAGCGAAGATGCATCCTTCTCCGTCTCGGCAAACACAAACCGACACCCCCGCCCCTTCATGGCGGTTATCGTCGCCGTTCCTTTGGGACCGTTGACGATCCCCATTTGGAAAGAATCCCCCACACCGAGATGGAGGATGCCATCGATATGCTGGAAACGGTAATCGCTTCGAGGAATCACATTCCCCTCAGGCATCCGTTCGAACAGAATGATGTTCATGCAAAGGAGTATAGCATTCCGCGTCGATTGCATATAGAGTGGAAAACATGCGAAGAGCCATCATCATTGCTTCCAGCCACGACTGCGCGGCAAATCTCGCCGGCGAGGCCGGACTGATCGCGGACGAGAATCTTTCACCGGTCCTGTATTTATGGGAGAATGATCCGTGTATCGTCATCGGCAGATACCAGAATCCGTATGCGGAATGCAACATCCAGGCGATGGACAGGGACCACGTGCAACTTGTCCGAAGACAGTCCGGTGGAGGCGCCGTCTATCAGGACAGAGGGAATATCTGCTTTACATTGATCGGGGACAAACGTTCGATGACCAAGGAAGGAAATTTTGCCATGGTGATCTCCGCACTGAAGACGTTGGGAGCGGACGCCACACTCTCCGGTCGGAACGACATTCTGGTTTCGGGGAAAAAAATCAGCGGGAATGCGTTCCAGTACACGAAAGACCGTTTCTCACACCATGGTACGCTTCTCATCTCCACCGATCTGTCCGTCATGGGAACGTATCTGAGGCCAAGCAAGGCAAAATTGGAAAGCAACGCCGTGGCAAGCGTCCGCTCTCGGGTGGGGAACCTGACCGGTTTCATTCCGGGAATCACCAACAAGATGGTGTTCGATGCCTTTTGCGATGCCTTTATCAAGCAGTACGGTCAGACAACGCCGCAGATCATCGATTACAGCACGGATAAGGAAGCGAGGAAACTCTATCCTCTTTTCGGCGAACGCACCGCCATTTTGGAGCGGACTCCGCCATTCACCCACAGGTTCAGCCGTCGTTTTCCGTGGGCCGAAGTGGAAGTGTGCATGCGCGTCGATGAAGGCGTCATCAAAGACCTTACCATCCACAGCGATGCGCTGGACACCGCATTGGTCCCGTCGTGGAGAAAAATGCTCCTCGGCATTCCGTACACGAAGAGCGCGATGGAATCCTTGTCCGGACAAGAAAGAAGTCAGGAAACGCAAATGTTCCTGACTTCCCTGAAAGACGAAATCCCCGGTTAACCCCGACCGTAGAGATCCACCATGTCCCTCAAGCGATCGATCTTCCACGAAGGGACATCCAAATTTTCCATCCGCCAAGACCAGTTGCCCGCACCGCATGTCGCAGGGACGTTCATCCGGGCGTCGGCCCCCAATCCAAGCCAATCCTGCATCGGAAAGACAGCATCCTTGCAGACAGACATCAGTGCGGCGCGGATCATCTGCCAGACGACTTGGTCGTCAGGACATTCAAGATATCTCCGGACTTTGTCCTTCAACCCGTCATCCAGCGAATCGTACCAACCCTGTGTCGTGTTGTTGTCATGAGTACCGGTATAGATGACGCTCTGATAGATGCAATTATGTGGCAGGTAAGCATTGGTGGGATCAAGTTTCCCCTGCCCGTCCTCGGCAAAGGCGAATTGCAGGACTTTCATCCCCGGAAATCCGTTGTCGTCCCTAAGTTCCTCCACATCCGGCGTAATGACGCCGAGATCCTCCGCGATGACGGACATTGTCCCGCCAAACGCCTGCCTCAGATGGGAGAACAATTCCTTGCCAGGGGCCGTCACCCATTTCCCGTGGATGGCGGTACTTTCGCCCGCGGGAACTTCCCAGTAGGCGGAGAATCCACGGAAATGGTCGATCCTGACGATATCGCACGTAGTGAGGACATGTTTGAGCCGCATCGTCCACCAGGCGAAATCCGTCTTTTCGTGCTCCTCCCAGTCGTAGAGGGGATTGCCCCACAATTGCCCATCGGCCGAGAACGCATCCGGAGGAACCCCGCTGGAAGCGGTTTGGTTCCCATCCGCGTCCAGTTTGAACAAGTTCCGGTTCGTCCATACATCGACGGAATCGGCGGCGACGAAAATGGGAATGTCTCCGATCAACTGGATGCCCTTCGCGTTGGCATACGCCTTAAGCTCTTCCAATTGCGTGAAGAAAAAGAACTGGATCAACTTGGTACGTTCGATTTCCGCGTGATACGTCCGCTCCGCCTCACAGATCGCCTCACGTCGCCGCATCTTTACCGCAACTGGCCAAAGGAACCAGCGGGAATCACCGAATGCATCGCATAAGGCGACGTACAGCGCATAATCATTCAGCCAGTACGCCTGTTCCGTACAGAATTTCTCGTACCTCATCCGGGCATCCGCATCGGCCGTCGCGAGAAACGTATCCGCGGCTTTCGCAAGCAACGGCATTTTGAACGAACGGACCTTTCCGTATGCGATTCGTCTCGTATCGAACGCAGGTGCGTCAAGCACATCGGAAACGGCAAGGTATCCGTCGCACGCAAGCGCTTTCAAGTCGACAAGCAACTCATTGCCCGCAAACGTGGAACGTGCCGCGTACGGGCTGTCGCCGTATCCCGTCGGACCGAGCGGCAGCATTTGCCATAAAGAAACGTGGGCGTCGGCAAGCAAGTCGACGAACCGCATCGCCTCGTCCCCAAGAGAACCGATGCCCAGCGAAGAAGGCAATGACGTGGGATGCAACAAAATGCCGCATCTTCTCTGTAGATGTTTCATATTTTTCCTACTATATCGTAGATACTGGTATTTGCATAGTTTGCCCCCAATTCCGGTTCATTGTTTTTATCCGTTTTATCGTGTATAATAAGTCCTATGAGTTCAGAGAAAAAAACCATTGAGTTCCAGGTTGGCGAACACATCGTCTACCCATTGCAAGGCGTCGGTGTCGTCAAAAGAATTGAGGAGCGTACCTTCAATGGTACTCCGACGACGTATTACGTCATCTATCTGAATTCTTCCGACATGACGGTCATGGTGCCTGTGGACAAATCAAAAGAGATCGGGGTGCGCCCCATCGTCCCCCCCGAGGAAGCACTGGCAGCCATCAACTCCATTTCCGAAAAGTACGAACAGATGCCTGTCGACTGGAAAGACCGGTATCGGATGAACGTCGAATTGCTCAAGCAGGGTTCGATCGCATCCTTCGCAAAAGTCGTCCAGTCATTGTACCACCGCAGCAAGGTCAAGGAACTTCCCGTCCAAGAACGCAAGCTGTACGACAGCGCCCTGAACCTGTTGATCGACGAGTCCTCGTACGCTCTCAGAAAGGACCCGGGCGAGATCAAGAAACTGGTATTCTCAAAACTGGAGTAGTATGTTGTTCCCCTCTTTTGCCGTCATCATCGCCGCCGCCGGGAAAAGCGAACGCTTTTCCAAGGATGGCGTGAAAAAAGAGTTCCTGTCCGTCGACGGTGAAACGGTGTTGTTTCGCGCCACCGCACCGTTTCTTTCCGTTCCTAATTGCAAGATGGTCGTCGTCGTCTGCCCCAAGGGCCTGGAAAATGAATGCGGAATCGCCTTAGGGGATTTGTATGAACACCAGAGCATCCCCGTCATCCTGTGCGATGGCGGAACGAGTCGGGAAGAAAGCGTATTCAACGGTCTTAAACTGCTGAAAAACCTCGGTATCCCCGTTCAGTACGTGGCGATTCATGACGGCGCGCGATGTTTTATCACGACGGATTTGATCATCCAGACACTGGCCACGGCCACCATTTTCGGAGGAGCCGCCCCTGCTCTTCCTCCCACGGATTCCCTGAAAACCATTACCGACGAAGGCGTGGTGACCGGACATATTCCCCGTCACGGAACCGTCGGCGTGCAAACACCTCAGTTTTTCCGCTGGCCGGACATTTATCTTGCTCACGAGAAAGTCCAGGGAAACGGCAAACCGTACACGGATGACACGGAAATCTTTGCGGAAGCGGGATACCGGGTCGGAGTGTGCCAAGGGGACAGGAACAATCGAAAAATCACCTATATGGAAGAGATTCCCGATGCCCAGAAGCAAATCGATACGTATCGGAAAGCAAGGGAGGAAGGAGTGAAGCGACAGAAGATCGACCAAGAATTCCGTGTCGCGGTCGAAGAGGCGAAACACATATGAGAATCGGCAACGGATGGGATCTCCATCGTCTCGCAGAAGGCCGTCCGCTTGTCTTGGGCGGTGTGACGATCCCGTCTCCACGAGGAGAATTGGCGCACAGCGATGGAGACGTACTTGTCCATGCGATCATCGATGCGTTGCTCGGTGCCACCTGCAACGGAGATATCGGCAGCCATTATCCTGATACGGATTCGCGATACGCCGATATTTCGAGCATGGCGCTTTTAAAGGACACGATGAACCATCTGGGCACGGCGAGTATCGAGAACATCGACTGCATCGTAGTTCTTGACGAACCGAAACTCCGCCCGTTCATCGACGAAATCCGCACACGCCTCGCCGACGCGATGCACCTTCCCGTTTCCCGCATTTCCATCAAAGCGAAAACCAGCGAACAAACCGCCTCGGGAGTGATCACCGCCCAAGCTGTGGTTTTGCTCGACTGATAATCAAGAGGTATCCCATGCAAAATGGCACAATGATCATCTACTATGGCAGTCCCCATGAATTCGGCAATGTTTCGACGCTCGCCGATGCGTTCGCACAGGCCGCCGCACATTCATACACGGTAAAAAAAGTGTATCTGAACAATGTGACGATCCACCCGTGCCAGGGGTGTAATCACTGCAAGGATCAGGAAGGAGCCTGCGTTCTCCAAGACGACATGATCCCGCTCGCCCAGGATTTTATCAATGCAAGTGCCGTCTGTTTCGCCACCAGCGTCTATTGGTGGGGAGTCACCGCACAAACGAAACTGTTTATCGATCGGTTGTACATGATTCCGAAAGAGGCGTTCGTCGGCAAGAAACTTTATGTCATCGCCGTCGGCGAGGATGAACTTAACGGCATCCAGTACGAGTTGATCAACCGGCAGTTCAAGGAAATTGCAGCCTATTGCAATATGGAGTACGCAGGATATCTTCCGGTAAGCGCGGACGACGATCGCCCCGCATCGGAGAACAAGGAAGCGATGGAACAGGCGCGCACCCTGATCAAGGAAACAACGTAAGCAGTTCAAGAGGAGAAGAAACGCTCATCGGAAGAGACGCGTCATGAGGGAAACCGAAGCCGTAGGTGACGGCGACGAATCCCACATTGGCCTCATTCGCTCCGTTTCTGTCGTGTTCCGTATCGCCGACCAATACGCTCCATTCGGGCTTCATGTTGGTATCTCTCATTACCGTCCGAAGAATTTCCGCTTTCGTCCGGCCTCCCGAAGGCGTGGATACATCGCCGCGGACAACGGCAAAGAAAGAGGCAAGACCGTAATGAGTCATCATATTCTTTGCGGTGGATTCGTTTTTCAACGTTCCGACCGCCAGAAGATACTCCCTTCCGTGCAATGCATCGAGTACGTCCGCCATATGAGGATACACCAAGGCCTGATATTGCCCCTCCGACTTGTATCGTTCCTTGTAGATGGACAGTGCATCGGCAAGATACCGTTGGGGAAGATCATAAACAACCTTGAAACATTCAGAGATCGGTGGCCCGATGAACTTGCGCATCTGTTGCTGCGGAACATCGGGATCCAATCCGAGTCTCTCCATCGTATATCTCGCCGTGGCAAAAATCCCAGGAGAGGTATCCAAGAGCGTCCCGTCCAAGTCAAAAACAATCAGCTTCGGTCTCACCGCACCTGCTCCCGCAACCAATCGTGAATCTTCCCGTTCGACGCAATGAAATCGCAATGCGTATCGTCATGCGTTCCGAGAAACTCAAGTTTTCCTCCCGCCTCCCGAAGCAACGCGAGCCCTCCCGCAAGATCATAATAGCCAAGAAACCGTTCATAGTATCCATCCAGCCTTCCGCAGGCGATGTAGGCAAGCTCCAAAGCGCAAGAACCGAAGGACCGAAGATCACTGCATCCGTCGAAGATCCGTTGTTCCGCGGCAAAATACGCAGGAGCCGCGTCATGATGCCGATGGGGAGGTACGCACACGATAACGGCGCGCGAATGATCATCTGTGGAGGATACGTGCACCGGCCTTCCGTTAAGCCTTGCTCCGTCCCCTTCCGCGGCGCTGAACAACTCATCCTGCAGAACGACGTAGACAACTCCCACCAACGGATGAAACGGTTCGATCTCCCAAGCAATACTGATGGTCCAGTCGGGAATACCGTGGAAATAGTTGGTGGTACCGTCGATCGGATCGATCACCCATCTGCCATTTCCGCTTCTCTCCTGTTCTCCGCTCTCCTCTCCGAAAAAGCTTTCGTCGGGAAACCGTTCCTTGATTGTGGAAATGATCAACGTCTCGGACGCCCTGTCCGCATTGGTGACGAAATCGTTCATATGCTTTTCCGATACTCGTACGTCACCTTGTTCCATCATGGATTTGACGAGGGCTCCCGCTTTGCGGGCTGCATCCACAGCTACGTCAAGATGCGCGCGCTTCTGTACATCATTCATGTTTTTTCCTCTTTTCAAGCAATCGTTCCCCGATGGTGGAAATGTACTTCCAGTCACCGGTTGAAAAACTCTTGCGTTGGATTTCCTCTTCCTTCGCCTTGAGCAGGATCCCCGCCTGCCCATATTCCAGGGTGACGCAGTCCCAACTGTCCTTTTTGTCGGCATACAGAATGGCGCCGATATTCGCCTTGCGGTCAAACAGACTCACTTGATCATCCCGTCCCGCGGAAAGAATCACCGTAAGTTCGAATTGACCGATGGTGAACAGTTTGTCCTTCCCATCGGTGCGTTGTGCTTCAAGCGCCCTGTCGATCAATCCCGCGGTGGCAGACAGAAGCCGGGCATCCCCTTCCTTGCACATCAAAAAGAACCGACCGTCGATGCGATCGAGCATGCCAAGGATTTCTTTCATCCGAAACGGAACCGTTTTCCCCTCCAGCGCCACATCGATCGCCGATGGTTTTCCTTGCATTCCATCCTCGCTTTTCGGAGGATCCGGTAGAGGTTCCGCTTCCTTCCTTTCTTCAGGAATTTCCGGCATAACGTCGTCCACGTTCGGCGTTTCTTCCTCCTCGGAAGGCTTTGCGTCCTCTACGGGTCCCTGCGGGGACGGTTCTCCTTCCGATGGTGCGGACTGAGCAACCTGTTTGTTTTTTTCTTCGGCGGGTTGCGGCGGAGGCAGTTCCCCCTTTCCCTTCAATGCCTCAGGGACGGCCAAGTCGGTCGGTCCCTCCGGCTTTGGAGGAACGCTCTTCTGAGGTTCTCCAGCCGCTGCCTGAATTACTTCCTTACTGCCCAGAAACAAGTCAGGCTGTTCTTGCGCCTCCGGGGTTTTCGCCGGCCAGTCGGGAGAGTCCCCGCCCTGCCGGACGGGAGATTCATCTCCTCTTCCGTTTGCTATCTCGGAAAGAAGCGTGAAAAATGAATACGGTTTCGACGTTTCCTCGTGCTTTTCCTGTGGGGGCAGTTCATCATCCTCGTGCGGATCGATCATTTCCTTGGCATCGTCCTCATCCAACTCGTCGTCGGGACGCTTGTCCACCTCGATGGAATCATCGATCACCTCTCCTTTTAAAATGGAAAGATCGGGTTCGTCCGGTTCATCAGGTTCCCCTTCCTCCTCCACCGGGACATCCTCGTCATTTTCCGCATCATCCCGGAGGATCGACTCGGCGGCATCCAATTCCTCGTCTTCATCCTGACGGGAATCGATCAAGCCCAATGCCTCTTTGCACTTGCGAATCGCATCGGGATCTTGGGAAAGCCCGACCAATTGCGGATAGGTCAGGAACAGCACGTTATCCACCAGCTCAAGAGGAAAATCATCAACATGGTTCTCATCGACGACGATCACAGGGATCCGTCGGGTCTTCGCCCATGCGATGCCCTGACGACTTTCGGCAATGGACTGCAATGCGAATCGCCCCTCCGCCAAAGGATCGCTCACCACAAAAGGCAATACTTTTAACCCTATTTGTTTTGAAGCGAAATCAAACAAGGCGTCGAATCCCGTCTTATGAAGATCAAATCCCGAGGAGCCAAAGAGCGTGTGCACCAACATAACGGGTTGCAACACCAAATTCTCACGCACCCGTTTGTCCCACTCGTCCGCGGAGAGAATTCCATGGGAAAGAATCTGCTCCTTCACGATCCTCGGCAGATCGTCCAGCAGATGGTTCGTATCGAAGCAATAATAATGTCCCGCGACTTCCAAAAACGGATTGCTCGCATTGACCCTGTCATCCACCGGATACAGACTTGCATCGCCCTCATTCGAACAAAGCGGCACGGACAACAAGGAAAGGTCATGCGCGTCCAATGATGTATATCTCGTCACCTCGTACAGATCATACCCGTCGCGCCGACCGATCAAGGATTGGACGCGATTCTCCCAGTGTTCCTTTTTCACCACATGATCCAGCAAGTCTTTTTCGTCGGCATACGTTTCGTTGAGAGCTTTGAGTTCGTTGACTTTTCCCTCCATGTCCCGTTTGTACGCACTGCCGTCGTCCCTGAGCGTATCCAATCCCGTCCGCCCGTTGGCCATCAACGTGGAGAGCGCATTGATGATCCCGTCAAGCCCACAATCAAAGGTCTGGGATATGGCGTCATTAAACGGTTGCAGAGAAAAGTGAAGAGCGCGCTTTCGGTATTGGATCCCTTCCAAACGTACGGGAGACGGAAAGCAGAATTCCATTACGGTATCCTGATATGCGGTAAGCACGCTCCCCTTCACCGCACCTACGGCGTTTCTGGCCGCGAGACAGGAATTGTCGATATACCGGCAGCATTTGCGGAAGACGTCATCGAACAGGGAAACAATTTTACGATATTCCTTCTCCGGGATGTTTCGATCCGTCGAAGGCCCCATGGAAGCAAAACAATAGGAATTCTGAAGAAAGCGGACCAACGCGAATGCTTCGCGGATCTGTTCGTCGCTTCCCGTCTCCAAAGACCGATGCGCTTCCCAAGAAGCCAGCTTCATCATCTCCAAAGGGGCGTATCGACGAAGAATCCCCGTAATCTGACGGATATCATTGTCCAGATATACCGTCACTTCCCGGATGTTTCGCTGAATCTTATCAGAAGAAATGGTACCGACATTCCCTAAATCCCAATTCTGACTGCTTTTCACCGATCTACCACCTGATGTTATACTATCATCTACCGGCGCGTTTCCTCAACCGTGTTCAACCGGGCCTTCAATGCCACGAACAGAACCGCAGAAAGGAACCCAGGTACAGCATACACCAGAAACATCGTTTTGTAGCCATACGCCTGAATGATGATACCGCAAGCGAGTTCGCCAAGCATTCCTCCAAGCCCGCTTCCCAAGGATTGGCAAAGGGAAATCCCCTCCGAGGTATGGCCTGATCTGACATGCAGCGTCACGAATCTCACCATGGCGGGCTGAAAGAACCCGAAACACAGACTGTGGAAACATTGTCCTATCATGACACCGGACACTGACGGCATCATGGCGTAACAAATCTGTCGGATTCCGCATCCAAGCGAAGCGAAGAACAACAGCGTGATGGGCCTGACATTTTTTCGTCTCATCATATAGCCGGCACCCAGCATGGCGATGAATTCGGAGGCGGTGGAAACGACCTGCAACATGGTGATGCGTTCATATCCAAGTTCCTCAAGCGCATATAACGGAAGGAACCGGACAGTCGCCAGAGAAAATCGCGACAGGAAAATGCATCCGATGGCGATCACATAGGGTTTGTCGAACCATCGCCCCGCCTTCTTCGCTTCGACGGGTCGTCTCCTTTCCACCGCCACGTCTTTTCCCAACGCAGGCAACGTGAACACATAGGCAAGCGCCCCGAACGCAAGGAAGCGAAAGATGTCATGGTTGTCCGATGCGACCGGACGGGCAAGCAAGGCGTACACGAGACTGAAAAAGGTGCATCCGATCGTTCCCGCGGACCGAATGACGCTATAGACGTCCGGTTGCCCTTTCCCGAACAAGTTTGCCGTAGAATCCTGAAGCGTAACCAAGGAATTCAGGAAAAACCCCAAGGGAATCAACAGAACAAAAGCGACAGGGATCTTGTCCGTCCTGATCAAAAACGCCATTACGACGACGACAAACAGCGCACTGACCGCTTGGGTCCGATGGAGTCTTCCGCTCGCATCGGCAAACTTCCCCGTCGACACCTGGCCGACCATCCCCGCAAGCTCGAAAACGGCGAACATCACGCCGATCAACGCATAGGAAAACCCTTGGTTTTTCAGTACAACCTGCAGGTACATGTTGGTAATGGTGAAAATCGCCTGCAAGAGGAAAAACGACACGCTTTGGGGAACCATGTCCCCTATTGTACAAAGAACCCCACCCGCTTGCTATACGAAAAGGTAACCGGAACTCTTCTTTTTTGCGTATTGCGGCAACGGCAGATCGTCCATCACATGGAAACGACCGCACAAACGAGCTTTTACGATACGTTTGGCATATTCCGGACCGATACCCGGGACCCTGAGCAATTGGTCCAGCGTTCCGTTGTTGGCCGATACGGGATAGTATTCCGGATGCGCCTCCGCCCACACAAGCTTCGGATCCTTCTCCAAGGAAAGATTCCCATCCTTTCCGAACAAGATCTCCTTGCTGTCAAAATGATATTTTCTGAGCAAAAAGTCCGTTTGGTACAGACGATGTTCCCGCATGAGAGACATCTGCCCGGAAACATCGCCGCCGAACAACTCCCCCGTTTGCCTCATGATGGTCGGGGCACGGGTTTCCCCCGGAATCCGGGGATCCCCAAGTCCCCTCTGGTAAGAAGAAAAGTACAATCGTTCCATATGGAGGTTCCGGTACATCGCATTGCAATAGGAAACGATCTCCCTGTCGTTCTCATCACTCGCCCCGACAATGAACTGACTCGTCGTCTTCACACGGGGATGCGTCGTTCCCTTGCCGGTGACGGAGGCGATGTACTTCAGAGGTGCGATGATATCTCTCAGGTAATTCTTTCGTTCGGTAAGATTATCGAAATGCTTCTCTCCAGGCGTCTCGATATTCAGGGAAACGGCGCTGGCATATTTCAGCGCGCCATCGATGCTTGCCTGAGACGCCCCGGGAATGATTTTCAAATGGATGTACCCTTTGTATTGATACGTAACACGAAGGATTCTGGCCGTATCCACGAGCATCTGCATCGTTTTTTCGGGATCCCCCATTACGGCGGACGACAGAAAGAGGCCGAGAAGCGGACGTTGAAGTTGGAACCTGTAAAAAAATGATGCCATCTCCGAAGCCCCCACCGCCACCGCTCTGAAGTCGTTCTGACTGCGCAGGGGACAATACTTGCAGTCGTTGACGCACCGGTTGCCCATCAAGGTCTTGAGAATGATGCCTGCTCCTCCGCTTGCCGTACTCAACGGATACAACCATCCCTCTCCGCTTTCCTTTCTCCTCCGGTGTTCCAGAGGGTTTTTTGTCCCGCAGGCACAGGAGAGATCATACTGCGCGTCACGTGACAAGATGTCCAGTTTCTCTTGGGTATCCATACATATG
>Ga0172377_10000649_pt1 | contig 33402 bp, 36 predicted proteins | sample Pumphouse3metaG_FD_119749 | JGI IMG/M metagenome (GOLD analysis project Ga0172377, IMG submission 119749) | Leachate microbial communities from a municipal landfill in Southern Ontario, Canada - Pumphouse #3 metaG | ecosystem: Engineered > Solid waste > Landfill > Unclassified | place: Canada... | reverse complement strand
GGCGGTCTCATAGGGTCGATCATCACCTCGGAGGCAGGTGCATCGGAATTCTTTCTGGGAAGTGCCGTAACATACTCGAACGAATCCAAAGAATCGGTTCTGGGGGTATCTCACGACACCCTTACGAAATATGGTGCCGTAAGTGAAGAGACGGCCATAGAAATGGTCAAAGGTGCCAGACGTGTATACGGATCGGATGTTGCGGCTGCGGTGACGGGTGTCGCCGGACCATCGGGCGGATCGAACAATAAACCGGTGGGACTGGTACATGTCGCAGTTACCGACGGAAAGGACACAGTCAGTTCGGTGAACATCTTCGGAGGTTCCAGAACGGACATAAGATACAGTGCCGCAGAAGCGGTCATAAGGGACACCATTACACTGTTAGAGGGAAGAGATGACTAGGTTCTCCAGGCAGATCCCCATATTCGGGGACAGCGGTCAGAGGAGAATCGAAAATGCAACTGTTGCAATAGTCGGTTGTGGAGGGCTGGGATGTAACGTGATAACTCAGTTGGCACTTGCAGGCATCGGCAGGATGGTGCTGATAGATGACGATGTTCCAACAGAATCAAACATGAATCGACAGTTCATCTATGCTGGAAACATGAAAGACACGAAGGTCGTGTCATCTGGTGAATGGGTCAGGAAGCTATCATCTGAAACGGAAGTCGTCCTTTGTCCGGAGAGATTGACAGATCATAACTCTGTCAGTCTCATTGAAACGTGCGATGTCGTTATCGATTGTCTTGATTCAATAGACTCGCGTCTTGTTCTGAACAGAGCTATACTCGAGAGTAACAGGATATTGGTCCACGGCGGTGTGGATTCGTTCCACGGTCAGGTAACCACTATTATCCCGGGCAGTACGCCGTGTTTGAACTGCATACTCGGAAAGGATACCGGGGAGGTGAAGCCGTCAGTATCTTCGATGGTGGCATTGATCGGATCCTTACAGGCCAATGAGGCACTGAAACTGATTACGGGAAAGGGTGAGACATTGGCAGGAAAACTGCTTACCGTGGATTCGGAGGACAACTGCTTCCGTCTCATTCCGATAGCTAAGAATCCAGCATGCACCGCCTGCAAAGAGAAATATTAATACGTCGCTGACAATCAGCGGTCATGGAGCATATCAGGACCGGTAAGGTGAAAGAGGTTTACGCCGTCGACGACAGGATGCTGGAATTTGTATTCACAGACAACATATCCGTATTCGACAAGATAATACCGTCCCAAATACCGTACAAGGGAGAGACGTTGTGCAGGACTGCGAAATATTGGTTCACTCTTCTTCAGTCCAAGGGCATCAGGAATCATTTCATAGAATATCTGCCCCCCAATAGAATGAGGGTGAAGAGATTCAATATAATCGAGGATTACGATAAGATCCACACGGATACGGTGAACTACCTAATTCCTCTGGAGGTAATCTGCAGGCATTATGCTGCAGGTTCGCTTATGGACCGTGTCAAGAAAGGAAAGATCGGACCAGAGGACCTTGGATTCCCGAAGGGTCACGAAGTGAAGTACGGCGAGATGCTCCCTCGTCCGTATCTGGAGACCACAACCAAGCTGGAAGCCCATGATCGCGACCTGGATGAAGAAGAGGCCAAAAAGATAGCTGGACTCACGGACGATGACTATAAGGGGATAATGGATACGGTACTGGCGATAGACAAGGTAATAGCCACGGAGGCCGCGAAGCGCCAGTTGATCCACTGTGACGGGAAAAAGGAGTTCGGATATGACGAACACCGCAATCTCATGGTGATAGACACCTTCGGGACTCTTGACGAGGACCGCTGGTGGGATTCAGTATCATACGCATCTGGACAGGTAGAGGAACTGAGCAAGGAAATGGTACGCCAGCATTACCGTGAGACCGGATATCACGAAAAACTCATGGAAGCACGCGAGAAAGGATTAGCGGAACCAGAGATACCCGCACTCCCGGATGATGTGATCAACAGCGTGAGCAGATTGTACATTGGGATGTATGAGAGAATCACCGGTGAAAAATTCTGATCAGCCGAGCTTGATCAGTGTGAGTTTCTCGTCGATATCACAGGGTATATCTTCTTCAACCTCTACGACAGGGAGTTTCTCCCCATCTTTTATCCCAAGCGGATGGCACTGTTGCCAGTATTCGCATCTGAGCTCGGAGCATTTTCTCGATTCGAACGTGATCATGCTGCCGTCGATCGCGAGTTTCTTGGGAACGGTCACGAGTGCAGGTTTTTTCTCGACCTCAACAACCCTTACGCCGGACTCATGCATCTCGCAGTCATGATGGGTATCCCTGAGATTTGTCACCTCGTAGAGACGTCCCGTCTCGAGGTTGAAACATACGCCCTTGAGTCTGCAGTCCCTGCATTCGGTTTGCGGTCCCAGAAAGTAGAATCTGTTTCCGATTCGAGCCTGCGTCTCCCCGATCAAAGTAATCAATACCATCTCTCTACCTCAAATTACAAGTGTCTTCTTCGCAACGATTTCCGCCGTCTTAGCGTCAAGTCCGCGATCACCCAGGATCGTGAATCTGTCCTTTCTGATCTTTTGTGCCTCGACGAGGGCATCGATGATATCTTCTGGTTTAAGGCCCAATTGATCTGCATTAACGGGTGCACCGATGTTCTTCAAAGCAGTCCTTATCATCATCCAATCCCCTCCGTGTAGATACATCATCATGATCGAACCCACACCGCACTGTTCGCCGTGCATAGCTTTTCCAGGATGAAGGACATCCAGTGCATGGGAGAACATGTGCTCTGAACCGCTGGCAGGTCTGGAACTCCCAGCCACGGACATTGCGATACCCGAAATGATGATCGGTCTCAATGCTATCCATGTACTCTCCTCCACGCCCGGTCTTATGAGTTCGGAGTTCTCTATTATGGTATTTGCGGAATGAAGCGCAAGAGCGTATGCGGAACTGCTGAAGCTCTCATTCCTCAATCTGTTCGCAAATTCCCAATCCTTGAGGGCGGTCAGATTGGAAATAACATCTGCGCATCCAGATGCCAACGACCTGTAAGGTGCTTCATAGATCACGCCGGTGTCAGCTAGGATTCCGAGCGGAGAGACGGCCTCGATGGATTTCGGACCCATGTCCGATTTAAGAGAAGCCCTTCCCGATGCAATGCCGTCATGTGCCGCTGATGTCGGGATACTCACGAAGGGCACATTCAGGTCCATGGCGGCCATTTTTGCGATGTCGATCTTGCTACCTCCCCCGACCGCTAACAGGAATTTGGCCTTGTATTCTCTGCCTGCATCCGTGACCTCTTTGACATTTGCGAGGGTGGCAATCCCCGTCAATTTGACATGGATATTGTATTTGGAGTCGACCATATAATCGTTGACGATTCTGCCTGCTGATTTGTATGTATTTTCTCCTGAGACGATCATTCCGCAATCCGCGAAATTCAGGCTATCACACATCTTTGCTATCTCTGGCAATGTGTCATGGCCTATAAGGACATCTCTTGGAAATATCATATCCTTTGCCTTGGTAAAATCATCCATTTTCATTCTGTCCATCTCCCTAATACCCTGGAAAGATATAAAACCACACACGAACCTGTTTGTCGCGTATGAGAGCAACCATGGTCGTAGGCAGTGCTAGAAATGATGGCAACACGGAGGTGCAAGTTCAGTCCGCAGCGGACGCGTTATCGGAAGAAGATATCGATGTGAAGATCATCAGGCCGTACGATATGGACATATGTCATTGCACAGGATGCAACGAATGTATCGGCGACGGTGTTTGTTCGATAGATGACGACATGTGCGAGATATACAAGGCATTCGACGAGTCGGATATTTTTATCCTTGCCACCCCGGTCTATTTTTCAGGGCCTTCTTCGATTCTGAAGCAGGTCATAGATAGATTCCAATGCTATTGGGTATCGTTGGAGGAGGAACCTACGGACAAGATCGTCGCACTGATGTCGAACGGCGGTTCCAGAAATCCAAGGTTTGAGAATATAATCTCCATATGCAGGGCATTTGCGATAACGGTCAGAGCCACGTGGGGAGGGGAATGTCTCGTCGAAAGTACGGATGAATGGGACACTTCACATGTGGCAAAACCATCGTATAAATTCGGCAAAGAATTAGCGGAGAAGGTCAAATGGCGGATCTGAAGACCCATTCGAAATCAGATTCATCCAGAGTAGTTCGTTCCACTGGTTTCTGAGAAAACGGCAGGATCCTTACGTCATCCGATAAAGCATCCCAATCATTTCTGGTCAGTGTTCCTGATAGATCGAATACTGCGACCGATGTAAAGCCCATATCTGTCACCTTGTCCATGATTTCCTTGGTATCCTTCATTCCGTTCCTTGTATACGTCATCCTGTTACTCACAAAGAGCACGGGGAAGGATCCGTCGGAAACCGCGTGCATCTCCATCAGTTCACTGTCCGATCTGACGGTATGATATGGGATCAGAAGCACATCCGCATCCGTGTTGAAGGCATCGAAAACATCTTCCACTCTTTCTATGCATGTCAGGAACCAGATGTCTTTTCCACGGATCTTCATGCCCTTCAGAAGTTCAATGTTCATAGTTCTGTCGCGCATTCCCTTCACGTCGAATATGAGGAAAGGGTGGCCGCGATCGTATTGCGATGACATCTTGGATGTGAACGGGATGAAATCCTCCGTATGACCGCAGATTCGTGGTTCGGAACCGTCAAACGTCAAATGTCCGACCAGTACATTCCCATTGACTGTCGTGGATGGGATGACGGGAATTATCATGGTCACATCCCTAGTTGGAATGCAATGCCATCCAGATATTCCTTCACGAAGTCCATGTCCGCTATCTTGTCAGGCGAGGCACCAGGTATGATGGAACCGGAAATATCCATGATATTGAAGGATCTGATGGTTGCCGTGAGACGGGCGAGTACTCCGCCGTATCTCATCTGTCCGTCACCTGCACCGCAAGTCAAGACGATCGATGCCTTCTTCACATTACCCATGTCGGCAAGTCTCTCTCCGTTCTTAGTGGATATCATGGCGTAAAGACGATCCATGAAACATTTCATCTGACCTGTTTCCCCGCCGAAATATATGGGTGATGCAAGAACAAGCATGTCTGCGGATCTTATCCTGTCGTACAGCTCTGTCATATCATCCTTCTGGGCGCATATTCCGTGTTCCTTACACTCCATGCAGGCCTTGCACCCGTTGATTTCAAGATGGCAGATCTCGACGGTCTCCGGTGTGTAGCCGAATTTCAAAGCCTTTTCGGAGAGCATTCCGATTATCGCAGAATCGGAACCGTTTTTTCTCGGACTTCCGTTGATTATGAGCATCGTTTTCATATTCCCGACACAGTACTACCCGCTAATAAAGGGAACGCAGTAGCGAGTACGGAGTTCGGATGTCACTCTTTTAATAGCTTGAACAAGATTGCATCCACACGGTGTTAACCATGACGAGCCAAAGAGCGATCTATATGTGTACCGTGTGCGGGAACATAGTGGAAGTTGAGTATGCAGGCAAGGGAACACTGGTCTGCTGCGGAAAGGATATGATACTCCTTGAGATCAAGACTGCAGATTATGCTACTGAGAAGCACGTTCCGTACATAGAGAACAAGGACGGCGGCGTTCTTGTGAAGGTAGGAAAGGAAATGCCCCACCCGATGACCGCGGACCATCACATCGTATTCATAGAGATATGTGCCGATGGGATAATAATGAGAAAATATCTCAAGCCAGGCGATCTTCCGGAGGCTTTTTTCAAGACGACCGCCAAGAATATCGTGGCATGGGAATTGTGCAACGTTCACGGACGTTGGAAATCCAATTCATAAATCACAAAAATGCCTGCGCTATGTCGCAGGCAGCATCTTTTCCATTCATTCTGCCGTATTTCCGTCAATATCCCATGGTTTTTCGCTCGCTAGATTAAAATACGGGTACATTGTAACGCTACCCACCGTCAGGGGTCAAAAAATGATCTATGCTGCACTATCCCTAATTCTTCTATTCTGAAGCAGTTGATAGCAGCGGACGGTTTGGGTGGTTTTTTATGGAGAAACAACAAACCAGTGAGAGCGCTAAGTGTTGGAAAGGAAAGATCAGTGTAAGCCCTTACAACCAGCTGATCCTCGGAAAGAAAAACGTGGGGGATGTGATGTTGTTGGATACCACCCTCAGGGACGGCGAGCAATCACCCGGTATTGCACTGAGTGCAGATGACAAGATAGTCATGGCACAGGCCATCGACGAGATCGGCGTGGATGTCATGGAGGTGGGGTTCGCGGCTTCCAGCGAAACGGAGAAAGAGACCGTAAGAAAGATAGCAAGGCTCGGTACGAAGGCCAGGGTATGCAGTCTTGCTCGTTCAACACACGCCGATGTGGACGCGGTGATAGACAGCGGAGCGGATTATGTACACACGTTCATCGCCACTTCGGACATCCATCTGAAGTACAAGTTGAAAATGACAAGGGACGAGGTCATCGCAAGGGCGGTCGATACGGTGGAGTACGCCAAGTCGCACGGTCTCTATGTTCAATTCTCATGCGAGGATGCGACACGTACGGAACTCGGCTATCTCAGGGAGGTTTACAAGGCGGTGGAGGAAGCGGGTGCCGATATCGTAAACGTTCCTGATACTGTGGGGGTGATCATACCAGAGGCGATGGGATACCTCATCGGTGAACTGAGGAAGGATATCAGAATACCGATGGCCGTGCACTGTCACAACGATCTCGGACTGGCGGTCGCCAATTCGTTTGCCGCGGTGGAAGCGGGAGCCGATCAAATACATGTATGTGTAAACGGACTCGGTGAACGTTCAGGCAACGCTTCTATGGATGAGGTTGCAACGGGGCTGTTCATAAATTACGGCATCGATAAGTTCGATATTACTAAACTCGGTCCTGTGTCGAAGATCGTCTCCAGACATACAGGTTATCAGATAGCGTACAACAAACCCATTGTGGGAAGGAATGCGTTCGCGCATGAATCCGGGATCCATGTTCATGGTGTGCTCAACAACGCGGCCACATACGAGGCGTTCCCGCCGGAAATGGTCGGCATGAGTCGCAATATAACCATAGGTAAGCTCTCCGGGGCCCATTCGGTCAAAGAAAGATTGAATGCCATGAATATAGATTTCCCGGAATCGATGATGCCCGAGCTGATGGCGAACATCAAAGAACTTGCGGTAGGCGGCAAGGATATAAACAACATCGAGTTGGCGGTGATCGCGGAGAACACTCTCTGGAAGGGTAGATCGGCGGAATGCGTCAAACTCAAGGAGTTCGTCGTTGTGACGGGGAAGAACGTCACACCGACTGCCACCGTGACCGTGGACATAGAGGGGGTCAAGAACACATGTGCCCAGACAGGACTCGGTCCCGTGGATGCCGCCATAAATGCGATACGTGGCGCTGTGAACGAGAAGATCACGTTGGAAGAACTGAGACTCGAAGCGATAACGGGGGGAAGCGATTCTCTCTGCGAGGTGACAGTAATGATAAAAAATGCGCAGAATGATGGTAACGTATCTGCGGGAAAGGCCGTGGGTCTTGACATCGTGGATACTTCCGTCGATGCCATCATGGAAGCTATAAACAGGGATTATTCATCAAAGAGGAAAGACTGATGGGAAAGACGATTTCAGAGAAGATACTCTCCAACAAATCCGGAGAAGACGCATACGCCGGACAGATAGTCGAAGCAGAGGTAGACTATGTTATGGTGAACGACGTAACTGGACCTATTGCGTTCAGAGAATTTGAAAAACTCGATATGCCTGCCAAAACGGACAAGATGGTACTGATACCGGACCATTATGTCCCAAACAAGGATGTCGCTTCCGCAGAGCAGGCGAAGCTCATGAGGGAGTTCGCCTGCCGTCATAACGTCGGAAACTATTTCGAGGTCGGTCGTTCGGGGGTCTGTCACCAGATGATGATAGACGAAGGATTCGCGGCACCAGGAAGACTGATCGTCGGTGCCGATTCGCATACATGCACCTACGGGGGGATAGGGGCCTTTTCAACAGGTATAGGTTCTACGGAGGCCGCGTCCGTGTTCGCGACCGGACATCTTTGGTTCAAGGTTCCGGAGACCATCAAGATAGAGCTCACCGGAGCGTTCAAAAAATATGTCGGCGGTAAGGATCTGATAATCCAGATCATCACCGATATCGGTGTTGATGGTGCAACGTACAAGACCCTTGAGTTCACGGGACCGGGCGTGGCAAACGTTTCCGTACCGGACAGACTGACAGTTGCCAATATGGCGATAGAGGCAGGTGGGAAAGCAGGTATATTCCCATATGACGATCTGACGAGGGAATACATCAAGGATACGGTGAAGGGAAGATATGAGCCGGTCCACGCGGACGCGGACGCAGTATACAGCGATGTACTGAGATACGATCTTTCGGAGTTGGAATCCATGGTGGCATTCCCACACCTTCCGGAGAACGGAAGAAAAGTTAGGGATTGTGATGTTAGGGTCGACCAGGCGTATCTGGGTTCATGCACCAACGGACGCATAGAGGACATGAGGATCGCCGCGGAGATAGTCAGAGGAAAGAAAGTCGCACCCTGGGTGAGATTCATAGTCGTACCTGCAAGTCCGCGTGTGTTCAATGCGATGTTGGATGAAGGCATAACCAAGATATTCACGGAGGCCGGTGCATTCGTATCAGGACCGACCTGCGGTGCGTGTCTCGGAGGATACATGGGGATACTTGCCGAAGGTGAGAAAGCCGTATCATCTACGAACAGAAATTTCGTGGGGCGTATGGGACACAAGGATTCAGAGGTCTATCTTGCAGGACCGGCCGTTGTGGCAGCATCGGCGATTGCGGGTAAGATAGTAACGCCGGAGGAACTCTGATGGAATCGATAGAAGGGAGGATATGGAGATTCGGGGATCATGTCGACACGGATCAGATAATCCCGGCAGAACGTCTGCTGGCAGAGAATCTCGATCATCTGAACGACTATATCTTCGAGAAAGTGAGACCAGGTTTCTCATCCCAGATTAGGAAAGGGGACATCATCGTTGCAGGAAAGAATTTCGGTTGCGGTTCATCCAGGGAGCATGCTCCGCTGTCTCTGATCGAAGCGGGAATATCCTGTGTCGTCGCAGAATCGTTCGCACGTATATTCTTCAGGAACTCCATCAATATAGGACTGCTCCTCGTTGAGTGCAAGGTCGATTCCGCAGAGGGAAATGTCATAGTGGTGGACCCTGACAAAGGCTCTATCGTCGATGTAGAGGACGGGAAAGTATATTCATTCCCGCAGTATCCGAAGTTCATCGGTTCGCTGATATCCGCGGGTGGACTGATGGCCAAGATAAAGGGTGAAAGATAATGAAACACATCGCTCTGATACCGGGAGACGGAATCGGCAAGGAAGTCATCGATGCGGGGATGAAAGTGCTCGATGCCGTGTCGGAGATCTCGTCCTTCGATTATGATGCCGAACTCTTCGACGTTGGTTCCAGCAGATATCTGAAGACAGGGGAACTGATCACCGATGAGGAACTCGCAGATCTGAGGGAGAAAGACTCGATCTACTTCGGTGCGATCGGCGATCCCAAGGTCAAACCAGGGGTTTTGGAACAGGGTGTACTTCTTAAGATGAGGACCGCACTGGACCTCTACATCAATCTGAGACCTGTAACGTCATGGCATCCATACGTACCTCTGAAGAGGGAGGTCGATTTCGATATCCACTTCATAAGGGAGAATACCGAGGATTTCTACATGGGTGCCGGCGGTATGGTCGGTTCCAGCGGCGGGAACGTGGGCATAAAATTGAAGAGGGAACTCTACGAACTAAGACTTTCGCTAGACGTCTCATCGGAACCGCCGGAAGAGTTCGCCTTCGAGATCGGATTATTATCCAGAAAGGGCGTGGAAAGATTCGCCGATTATGCATTCGAGTATGCCAGGGCAAGAGGCGATGAAAAAGTGACTCTCGTGGACAAGGCGAACGTCTGCACTGACATATACGGATTCCAGAGGAGGATATTCGAAGCCAAAGCGGCAGAACACGGGATGAAATTGGATTACATGTACGTTGATGCCATGGCAATGGCCATGATCGCACGTCCTGAGACATTCGGTACGGTGGCCGTGCCGAATCTATTCGGCGATGTGCTCACGGATCTGGGCGCTCAACTGCAGGGGGGTCTCGGACTCGGAGCAAGCGGTAACATCAATCCGAAGGGGACGAGCATGTTCGAACCGATACATGGGTCTGCACCCGACATCGCAGGAAAGGGCATCGCGAATCCGATAGCAGCCATACTTGCTGCGAAGATGATGCTGGATAACCTCGGGTATCCGGAGACGGGAGGGATCGTTCTCAATGCCGTCAGATACTGTTTGAAGAACGGTCGTGTGACGCCTGACATGGGGGGCAAGATGACAACGGACGAGGTAGGAATGGCTGTTAGCAGGGCGGTTCTGGACCAGAGGACGTAAGATGATGGAACTCGAGATCGATCTCACGTACAAGGACAGCAGGACAGCGGATACGGTGTATCGTGCGCTGGAACCGGACAACAAGGGTTATGTCGAATCCGTATTGTCGGAGGGGACCATAACCTTCAGGATAAAGGCGAACGATGCCGGATCCATGAAGAACTCTGCGGATGATCTGCTGGCGTGTATGAAGATCGCAGAGGAGGCCTCAGGCCTCGTTCTCGGATCCACTGCGGATCTTGACGGCGATTCCCTTTCCGAATGATTTCATCTCATCCCTTGTAAGGACCGCACGGCCCGTTGCGACGAATCTGTCGTCTTTATCGGTGACTATGACCTCTTCCATAGGTCTTATCTCAGGATCCGCATCGATCACGAACTGACAGAATGCATTCCTACCTTCTGAAACGAAAGGCACCGCATCATCCGCGATGATGACTCGAATCTCCGGCGAGGGGACGGCGAGTATTATCCTCTTCGCACCTTCCGCCCTCAGGGTATAGAATCCATCTCCGGCCCTCATAGAAAGCACGTGTTCTCCGTCAGAGATGACGTTCCTTATCTTCCCGGTCTTCCTGCTCTTGATGAGTTCAACGTCCCCTCTGAACAGTACGTCCGCTGCGGGGATTCCGAATTGATATCTCGCAGTCGCCTTTGCCCTGAGGATATCTGCATCATATTCCATGTCATCATCATCATCCATATCCTCGAATTCCCTAATGTCCTTGAATCCTGCGGCGGCGAGGAACTCGAATGTCATGCGCTCGCTCTCTTCGTCCGTCTCTTTATCATTGGTCTCAGGGAAAAGCGATTGTGCCAAAGGATATATCTCGTCGAGTTCTGCGGGTACTGGACCGAACGGGGACATCACAACCGGTGTGTACCCTGCCCTTCTCGCTTTGGCGAATTCAGATGCATAGTGACGACTGTACGGTTTACCCCCATCAGGAAACAATACGGCCTTATCGGTCGGAGCGATATATCTTTCCAAAAGTTTTTTCTCATATCTGACGAACAACGGTCTCGCACGCGTTTCCGTTCCGGTGTAGAACATGGCGCTTTCTCTGCTGATCGGTTCTGTGAGTTCAAAAAATTCCGAATGTTCCTTCAGTTTTCTGAGTGCTTCAAGTAATGCGGGATGTGCTCTGCACCTCATCTCTGCAAGTTCCCACAGCCGTCCTTCTTTCACGTACCTTCTGACGATCGAAAGTTCGTTTGTTATCTGGTAGAGGTTATGGCGGGCAATGAGTTTCTCACGCGATCTCTTTTCCATTTTTTTCAAAGATTCGAGCGTCTGTCCCCTGCAGGCGGGACAGTTACAGTCCAAGGACTGCATGTCAGGAACACGGAATGTTCCATCGATGAACATCATCCTGTCATCTCTCGCATATTTTGCATACGACGCCGAATCGAAAAGATCGCACCCGAGCAACGTTGCAAGGGCAAAAATCATGGGATGACCCGCACCGAACAGATGAACGGGACGGTTGGGATTCAGCCCTTTCTTGGATGCTATGATCACATCTACAAGTTCGGAGTACCTGTACTGTTCCATCAGCGGTACAACGCCGCCGATGGGATGCACGTCAACGTCCATCGAAGCCATCCTGCGTGCGCAGTCCTCTCTCAGATCTGGATACACAGAACCCTGGACGACACCGTTTATCATCATATCCCCTTTAATGTCACAGGCGTGCCTGGTCCTCTCGAGGGTGACGTCTATGGATCTCTCGGTCTCCTCTTTGCTCCAAAACGGTTCTGTGAATATGTCGAGGACAGTACCTATATCAGTTCCGATGCTTTTTTGGAACTCCACCATCTCGTCGTTGGTGACCTCTACTTCGCCGTACATATGGCTTTGGAACGTGCCCGAGTCCGTCATTATTATGCCCGGGAAATCAAGCATCTTATGCAATCCTTCGGATTGTGCTTTTGTTTTCAAGTCCTCGTTGTTTTTTATTATGTACGAATTGGTGATCAATGCTCTGAAACCGAACTCTTCATACAGCTCCCTGGGCGTGACTGTGAAGATCTTCGGGTTCACAACGGGCAGCAATGCCGGTGTCTCCAATGTTCCAGATCTCGTCTCAAGCTTCCCCAGCCTTGCAAGTCCGTCCCTTTTTGTGATTTCGAACATCGATAAGCTGATTGGCCGAACTCTTTTAAAGTATTCTGTTGGCTTCCATCTCGGAGTAGATTTTGGATATCGCGTTTTTCATGAGCATATCAGGGATGTCTTCGATGTACTCCTTCTTCCAGTCCTGTATCGGACGTTCGAATTTTATGGGCTTTCTGGGTTCGCAACCGCAATTGTTCTCATCCTCCTCGGGAATGACGATCTTGAGACCGTCCAGGATATCCGGAACGCTCCTGCCGTTGATGTAAACCATGTTCCTCTCACCGGTCACCGCGAAACCGGTATCGAATCTTACGGATATGTCGGCGGATTGCATTTCGGTCACGATGTCACGGATATAGCACTCCATCTCGTACACCGTGGTGCGTCTTATCTGATCGGTTCCAAGAGGCCTATTGGAATATCTGTATTCGATATCGATCATTGCCATACATTTACGAATGATCCTGGCGTTGATAAAGCATTCGTTCGGCCTTTATCATGTATTTTCCTTTGCCAAATTATATATCCGACGAAGAACTGACAAAAAATGTGATCTGAATGGTATCATTTTTCAAAGCCGATGAAGAAGAACTGAAGCTTGTCATAGTTGTGAGGGGCGATCTTAAGATGTCCAAGGGCAAAATCGCATCCCAGGCTTCCCATGCCGCGGTGAATTGTGCCTTTGCTTCCAAGAAGAAAGATACCAAAAATTTCGACAAATGGTTCAATGAAGGGCAGAAGAAGGTAGTTCTGAAGGTCGATTCACTGGAGGCACTGTACGAGCTGAAGGCTGTTGCCGATGCGCAGGGTCTTGTCAATACGGTAATAACGGATCAGGGAAGGACCGAGATACCGTCCGGGTCGGTCACATGCATCGGCATAGGTCCTTGTCCGAATGCGGTTGTGGACAGAATCACCGGTGGCCTATCAATGCTTTGAGTTCACGCGTCGCCATGGTTATGTCCGGCTGAGATACCACGGCAGATATGACCGCGATGCCGTCCGCTCCGGCATCGAAGACACTCAACGCGTTCTGTTTGTTTATTCCGCCTATTGCCAGTGCAGGAATGCTGATCTCATCTTTGATCCTTCTCATTTCTTTCAGTCCGTGGCCGGAGCCCGCGTTGTCCTTGGACGTTGTATCGAAAACAGGACTCAAGGCAACGTAATCTGCACCCTCCTTCTCCGCTAGCAGAGCCTCTTTCACGTTATTGACAGAAGCACCGATTATGAAATCATTCGTGGCGATCCCTCTCGCCACCTTAACTGGAATATCAGTTTGACCAAGATGGACGCCGTTCGCGTCGGAGGCAAGGGCGATATCTATTCTGTCGTTAACTATGAAGAGCGAATCATAATGCCTCGAGATGTCAGAGATGGCTCTGGCGGTCTTCAGGAAAAAATCGTCGTCGCGGTCTTTGACGCGTAATTGGACAACGTCGGCGCCGCCTTCTAACGCTGCCTTCGCGACCTCTATATGGGAAAGTCCGTTGGAAAGTCTATCATCTGTGACAACATACAGTGTGTACGGCATGTCTATTCCATCTTCAGTCTTGATGTCACGTCGTCTTCCGTGAGGTTGTACATAGAGTCGAACAATTCCGTTTTGAACGAACCGGGGCCTTTGGCGTTTGCGGCGGCCATCTCACCTGCTATGGAAAATACCGATATCGCAGCGGATACGGCCCTGATCTTGGCACCATGTACTCCGACATAGCATCCTGTGACCGAGGAAACCATGCAGCCGGTACCGGATACGCATTCAAGATAGTCATGACCGTTTTTGAGCACAAGGACTTTCTTTCCATCTGACACATAATCAATCGGCCCGGTCATGGCAACTATAGTGCTCGTATCACCTGCAAATGTCTTCACTGTATCTTCGCAGTTCTCAGGCTTCGACATCGAATCAACGCCTCTGACATCCCCGCCGGTACCTGCGAGTACACCGATCTCACCTGCATTTCCCTTTATGACAGAGACATCTATCGTGTTCAATATCCTTCTGGCAGATTCGGTCCTGTACGTGGTAGCGCCGACACCGACAGGATCGAGTATGACAGGAACCCCCGCATCATTGGCCTCCTTTCCGGCGATTATCATCGAATCCACGGTCCTGGGTCTCAACGTGCCTATATTGAGCACCAGGGCGGACGCGAGTCTCACCATCTCGGGAACGTCCTTTGCCGCGTCAGACATGACAGGCGCACCCCCAGCACAGATCGTGATGTTAGCGCAGTCGTTCACGGTAACATAATTGGTTATGTGGTGAACCAATGGTCTGGTATTTCTGACCTTCGTCATCATCTTAGCAATCGATGTCGTCATGGATTCCGAATCATGGAAACAGGTTAATAACTTTACACAGGAATCTGTAGGTCCTGAGTGACAGAGGGATGAGATATATCGACATTCTAGGTCGCTAGTCGTTCGAGTTCAAACCACAAAGACCTGTGCAAGACCGACGGATATGTACACGCCCGAGGTTCAGCGTCACTATACTAAGATAGCTTTTTATAAGGTCCAGTGATTGCTCACTAAGTTAAAATGTCCGGGAAATCGAAGAAATCAGAAAAGGTCGATGCGGAATCCGAAGAGGAAACGATCCTCGAAGAGGAGGTAGCGGATATCGAGGCCGAGCTTCAAACGACGGATGCGTCCAAGAAGAGCGGCAAAGGTAAAAAGACCAAAAATGAGGAACCTGGGAAGGAAGGCAAAACAGAGAAGAAGCCGCGCTCGGATGCCAAAGCCGTCAAGGCGGACCCCATTCTTGCGGTGTGCGTAGCCGTTCTCCTCATAGCTTCTGTGTGCGTCATAGCGTCTACGGTGAATGACAAATTCATATCCTCGGCCACAGGGTCCCCTGCGGAATACGGCAGCGAGGTAATAGTGAACTACACAGGGAGCTTCTATTGCTACTATGACGAAGACGGTGCGGTAATCTTCGATACCACGCTCTCTAATGTCGGAAACAGCAGCGAATACGTGAAGAGCTGGGAATATTCCAAGACCAGCTATTCGCCCATCAACTTCACCATAGGTAAAGGTACGTATCTTGCGATGTTTGAGGATGCCTTGATCGGGCACGTCCCCGGAGACGTGGTCGAGGTAGCAATCCCGGCAGCGGATGCGTACGGGCTGCTTACGGACACACAGACAAAGACCATCTCGACAGCGGACGGCAGTGTCGCGGTAAGCTGCACCATGACGCTCGAAGACTTCAAGGAATTCTTCGGAGTCTCGAGTGTTACCAGCAGCATGGTGTCCCCCTACGGATGGAATGCCAACGTATACTCGAATACGAACGGAACAGTCACCTTCAATTATGCACCGGTTGTGGGGGAGACGTATGAGATGAACGATGTCGTTTCAGTCAAGGTAACGGACATAACTTCATCCGGAACGATCGAGTTCGAATACGTCTTCGACCAAGACAAGATCATACAGGTGGAAGGAAGCGAGATCGAGATGGTGCAGATAGTCGTCGACAACACCTATGTTTACGTCACCAACATGTCTGGCGACGAGATAACATACAAGACAACAGAGGAGAAGGTCGGGGAGACACTCTACTTCACCATAACCTTCGTCGGCTATGCCAAATCGGATTAAACGTAAATTTAAATCCCGACGGTTACCCGTCGGGAGCGGATCTTTTAACCATTAAGTACGACGTTATGTCGATGTTCTGCTAACGAGTAATAGAAACGGACGAAGTACGTCCCGTCGCGGTGATCAGAGGACGAGTTCGAGTTTTTCAAGAAGTCCTGCGGGAGTCTTGCCCATCAATCTGATCATCATGCCGTTTCTGCCATTTCCTTTGTCGAGGAAGACGTCAGGGACCCTCTTTGCGTTTTTGATGGTATTTGCGGTGATCTCTCCGAGTCTATCGTCCTTATGTCTCTTACGATCCAGTGTCTCGATGCTGAAGCCGACCTCTTCCAGAACACCCATCAGCTCTTCGGAGTAATCAAGGTTCATCGAAGCTCTGATCTCGGGGTCGAATTTGATCACGGACAGCAGAAGATAGGAGGTATGTTCCGCGGCCCCGAATTTTGCCTTACCGTTCTTTCTTATGTTCCCATTGTGGAAAGTGATCCTCCTATCGATGGCGGCGATATCCTCAGGGCCCGCGGGATCAGGCAATGAATATGCGATGTTCATCCCAGCGGCGGGCACCCATGAAGCAGGGATCATGTTGACAAGCACGTCTGCAGCCGCGTCGACCTCATCCAGTATATGAAATTTGGGTGTGTCATCTTGCATTTTGATCATGGGATTCACGCATTTGTCGCCTTTTCCGATGACATACATCGAAGCAATAGATTCCTGTATAAGATCTCTTGACCTCAGAACGGAGTTCATTATGTCCATGCTCTTGGCCATGTGTGCGGTTATGTACGCGGACAAAGTGCATCCTCCGCCATGTCCGGCTCTTTCGAGGCGTGGGCGTTCCAGTTTAGTGAACTCAGAGGACAAATAAAGATAATCGACGACGGTCCTTCCGCTCATGTGTCCGCCCTTCAGAAGAACGGATGACCCCTCCTTGCCTATGAGCTCACATGCAAGCTTCGCGTCATTCTCGTCCTCGATCTTCATTTTTGCCAATACCTCGGCTTCGTATTTGTTAGGAGTGATCAGTTCGCAAAGCGGCATGAGATCCTTCTTGATCGATCTCGCAAGGTCCGATGTTGCGAGTGAATCTCCGACGCCGGCGATCATGACGGGATCTATGATGAGCGGCATGTCATGATCCTCGAGTATATCTGCGATCAGCTCGACGATCTCAGGACTGTACAGCATTCCCGTCTTTATGGCTTTTATATCCGTATCTCTAAGAACGGCATTCATCTGATCCTGGATCATGTCAATCGGCATAGGATATATTCTTTCTACAGCCTGTGTATTCTGTGCAGTTACGGCAGTGATCACCGTACAAGCGTGTACACCCAGGGATCCCATGGCTTTCACGTCGGCTTGAATGCCGGCACCGCCTACCGAATCAGAACCTGCAATGGAAAGGGCGCATCTCATTGCTTCTTCATTGATGTTACATATTTAAATTCTCACATAGCGGATATGATTAAATAATCGCTTTTTTATGGGGAAGGTGATGAAGCCTAGCAGCTATCACTTCGTTCTCAAGGGAAAGTCCGATTACAAGGATATAATGCCGGTGTTTCCGGACATCCTGAAGCTCATTCTGTCGGAGAATGAGCATTTTCAGACGGCAGAGGATGAAGAGAGCCGTGAGATGTTCATTGAGCTGAATATGTCCGATCTCGAGAGGAACAGGAAACCGGAAGGTTACAACAGGAAGGGCAAGTACAGACTGATCTTCCCGATGGATAGAAAGGAGTTCTATATCAAGACGGTGACAGGTAAACCGACGGATGTAAAGCGTATCGGGGATACCATAAGCGATATGCTCGCGACGGCCAAGGTAAAGTTCGAGGTCACCAGGGATGATGACATCTCTTTTGACTGATCTACAGTGTCATCAATCCGGCTGTGACGCACATCAATATTCCGGAGCACATCAACACTGCGGTTCCGAGAGGTTCTCTTTTTTCCGAAAAGGCGTAGAGTACGCTTGTGAATATCAATGCCATTCCTGCCAGGATGAATGTTTTGTCGGCGAATGAAAATTCAGAGAACACTGGCGACTGAACGAATAACGAAAGAACGGTAAGTGCGGACAGGGCGATGCATACAAGCATGCCCGTCTTTTCGTTAGAATCCTTTTCGCTGTTTTTCAATTCCACTATTTCATTTCTGTATGCGTAAATGACAGAGTTCGTTTTCTCACCGATTCACTATTTGTGATCAGAGTATATAGCCTGAAGCGGGGGAGGTGACCGAAAATGCCCCCCCCCAGAGAATATGGCATCCATGGGAAAAAGTCATCAATTGGATCGTTTCGGGTTCAAAAACATATCGCGGAAGGAGTTTATTGAAGAAGTTCGTCCCAGCATCTCTCGATCAGATCGGATTCCTGACGCACAGTATCCTCTCTTGTCATCAGTTCTCTGATCGCTTCGACGATCTGTACATCGGTCGATACCGATGATGTTCCTCCGAGGGAATTCCGTCTTTCAACGCATCTCTCGATCGGCAGCACGTCATAGACGTCCTCGTCGATCAGGTCAGAGAATCCTCTGAGGTCCTCTATATCAAGGTCCTCGAGTTTTCTCCTGTTCTCGACACAGTATCTGACGGCTCTGCCGACGATGCCGTGGGCCTCGCGGAAAGGAACACCCTTGGTCACAAGATAATCTGCCAGGTCGGTCGCATTTATGAACCCCTCCTGCACCGCTGAGAGCATCCTCTCTTTGTCGAATTTCATCGTAGAGACGACCATGGTCATCATCGACACGCAGATCGTGACGGTATCAATGGAGTTCATCAAAGGTGCTTTGTCCTCCTGCAGGTCGCGGTTGTACGAGAGGGGGAGACCCTTCATCATCATCAATATCGAGACGAGACTGCCGGTGACCGTTCCCGTCTTTCCTCTGATGAGCTCTGCGATATCGGGATTCTTTTTCTGAGGCATGATCGAGGATCCCGTCGTGAATCTGTCGTCCATTTCTATGAATCCGAATTCCTGCGAGGACCACAGAACGAGCTCCTCTGCCATGGAGGACATATGGATGGAAACGAGGGATGCGCAGAACGCAAGTTCGGCAACGAAGTCCCTGTCGCTTACAGAATCCATGGAATTCTCGCTCGGTCCTTTGAAACCGAGGGCCTCTGCGGTCATGACCCTGTCGATGGGGTATGTCGTGCCCGCCAGCGCCGCCGCGCCTAACGGGCATCTGTCCATCCTGTCGAACGCATCAAGAAGACGTTCCGCATCACGGCCAAGTCTGAAGACATGCGCCAATGCATGCTGTGCGACCGTGACGGGCTGCGCGTGCTGCATGTGTGTGAATCCTGGAACAACGGTGTCTCCGTGGTCCTGTGCGATCTTTATCAGCGCATCTATAAGACCATCGATCGCGGTGACAGCTTCCAGAACGGCATCTCTCAGATACATCCTGAAGTCCGTTGCGACCTGATCGTTGCGGCTTCTTCCTGTGTGGAGTCTCCCGCCGACAGGACCGATCCTCTCGGTAAGCTGGAATTCGATATTCGTGTGGATGTCCTCAAGTGAGGTGTCGATATCAAACTCGCCCTTCTCCATATCGACAGCTATGGTCCTGAGACCGTCGATGATCATGTCTGCATCATTTTCCGATAGGATCTTGCATTTTTTAAGCATCTTTACATGGGCCAGAGACCCCATCACATCGTAGAATGCCAATACAACATCGACATCCAGGGATGATGTGAATGTTAAGGTGGAATCATCCATGTTTCCATCGAATCTTCCGGACCAAAGTGCCTTTTCGGTCATGATATCAATTCTTCTTGTGTGCTTTTGCGGCCGTTTTGTTGGGAAGTCCCCAGCAGTATATGAAGCCGAGTGCGGATTTGTGATCGAACTCATCACCTTTGGCATACGTCGCAAGTCCTTCATCATAGAGGGAATACTCTGATTTCCTTCCCACGACGGTGACCGATCCCTTGAACAGTTTGACACGGACCGTACCCGTGACATATTCCTGTGTTTTCTCCACGAAAGCATCGATGGAATCATGAAGTACACCGAACCACAGACCATCGTATGCAAGCTCAGAGAACTTCTGTTCAACGCCTTTCTTGTACTCGAGGACATCTTTCTGGAGTGTGAGAGCTTCCATTGCTCTGTGCGCAGTGACGAGAACGGTTGCGGCAGGACATTCGTACGTCTCTCTGCTCTTTATCCCTACCAAGCGGTCTTCCACATGGTCTATGCGGCCGACGCCGTGTCTGGCGGCGATCCCGTTCAATCCCTCGATCAGTCTCACGCCGGACATCCTGTTGCCGTTGTATCCGACGGGGATGCCCTTTTCGAACATGATCTCAAGATATTCTGCATCGTCTGGTGCATCTTTGGGATTGGTCGTCCATCCCCACGCATCTTCGGGGGGTTCCTGCCACGCGTCCTCCAGGATGCCGCATTCGCAGCTTCTCCCCCAGAGGTTTTCATCAGTGGAGTAAGGGCTCTCTTTCTTGACGGTGATCTCTATGCCGTTCTTTTTGGCGTAGTCTATCTCCTGCTCGCGTGTCATGACCCACTCTCTCATGGGTCCGATGATGCCCAGTTTGGGGTCAAGTGAGACGATGCCAACGTCGAAACGTACCTGATCATTTCCCTTCGCTGTGCAGCCGTGTGCGATGTACTTCGCACCTTCGCGGTGTGCGATGTCCACGAGGACCTTGACGATCAGCGGTCTTGCGATCGCGGTACTGAGTGGATATACATTCTGATACATCGCGTTCGCTTTGAGCGAAGGCCAAATATACTCTTCGACGAATTCCTTTTTCGCATCTATGAATTCTGCTTTCAGGGCTCCGTTCCTAAGTGCACGTGCGACGATATCGTCTTTGCTCGGAGGCTGTCCGATATTGATACCGACCGCGATCACATCGAGATTATAGTTGTCCTGAATCCATTTTATGGAAACTGACGTATCGAGTCCGCCGGAGTAGGCGAGGACCACCTTATCTCTTTTCGAAGATGTTTTCTTTGCGGTTGATTGCTCGGTCATGCTATCGGGCGCATATCGCCGCGCGTGTTATTAAATGGTTCTATGCAACCATAACGTTCGGGGTGGAAACGGAAAGACCGGGGATATGTACAGTTTTAGACGTTCATCTGTTGAAGAAAATACATCACGGGACCAAACACATCACCCAGCAGATCAGAAAACGGACAATATGAAAAACTGTTTCCTAAGGTATCGTAATGTTCCTCTCACTTCAAAATCGGATATTTCATAATATATCCGACATTTTATGTCTGAAAATAAACAATAACTTTTTTAATGGATTGCAAACTACCGCCTTCCCTTAAAACAACCATCACCGGGTGATATGTAGATGAAAAAAGTCGGTATTATCGGAGGCACGGGATACACAGGTGGCGAGTTGGCCCGTTTGCTGTGTACGCACCCTGATGTAGAGATCGTTTCGATGACGTCCCGTCAGAATGTTGGAAAAAAAGTATCTGATGTTCATACATATCTGAAAGGATACGTCGATTTGGAGTTCACTGGGACCGTCGATAAGGATGTCGATATCGTGTTCGTCGCTACGCCGCATGGTGTTGCCATGTCCGAAATACCGGCGTTCATGGAGAAAGGCGTCAAATGCATAGACCTCTCCGGAGATTATCGTATGAAAGATGTGTCAGTGTATGAAGAATGGTACGGTCACAAACATACGGATACGGAAAATCTGAAAAAAGCCGTCTATGGGTTGCCAGAGCTTTTTCGCGACGAACTGAGAGGTGCAGATATCGTAGCCAATCCCGGTTGTTACGCCACGGCCGTCATTCTCGCCTGTGCGCCTCTCTTCAAAGCGGGCGTCGTGGAAAAGGAATTCATTGTCGACGCTAAAAGCGGCACATCCGGTGCGGGGATGGTCCCGTCACCGCGTACGACTCATTCTTACTGCGGCGAGTCGGTGATCCCGTATAGCGTGGGTACACACCGCCATACACCCGAGATCGAGATGGCCCTGGGGGCGTTCTCCGGTAAAGACCATCCTGATGTCCTGTTCGTCCCGCATCTCCTGCCGATAGTGCGCGGCATATTATCGACTTGCTATCTGGACCTCAAGAAAGACATGTCATCCGAAGAGGTATTGTCGATATACGAGAGACAGTACGGGAAGGAACCGTTCGTTCATGTGGTCGACGAGCCATCGATCCGTGCCGTCGTGGCATCCAATCACGCTCAGGTTGGATCCAAGGTCTTTGGCAAGAAGGTAGTGGCTTTCGGCACAATAGATAATCTTGTGAAGGGAGCTTCAGGTCAGGCAATCCAATGCATGAATCTGATGCTCAATCTCAAAGAGACCTCAGGCCTCGATATGCCTGGGTTGGGGGTATGATAATGGTTGAAATAATCGATGGCGGAGTGACAACTCCTCAGGGATTCAAGGCTGCAGGTGTGCACAGCGGTGTGAAATACCGCTCACTGGACCTTGCACTTCTGTATTCAGATGTTCCGGCAAACGCTTTTGTCGGATACACTTCCAATGCGGTAAAAGCGGCACCTGTGCAAGTGATGATGCGGGAGAATTCCCCTAAACTCTCCGCTGTCGTGATCAACAGCGGAAATGCAAATGCACTCACCGGACGTCGCGGTATTGAAGACGCGGTCACCATGAAGGAGACGGTCGCCTCAGAACTGAATCTGGATCCCAAGGAGGTGGGCGTGATGTCCACAGGTCTGATCGGACGTTTCATGGATATGCACAAGGTGAAATATGGTATCAGCAAAGCGGCCAATGAATTGGAGACGGGACGTGAGGCCGATGGTCTCCTGGCAGAGGCGATGATGACCACGGACACAATCAAAAAGGAATGTGCTGTTCGTGTCCGTCTTGGCGATGGTACGTTGGTCTACATAGGGGCCATCTCCAAGGGTAGCGGGATGATAGCGCCGCACATGAAGGTATTGCACGGAACGACATTGAGTCTAATCACGACAGATGCCAATCTGTCACCCGCGTTCCGTGATACCTGGCAGGAGATCCTGGACGACAGCATGAACATGGTGTCCGTGGACGGGGACCAGTCGACCAACGATACATCCATCCTGTTGGCGAACGGCAAATCTAATTCAGAATGTGCGGACAAGGACCCCGAGTTCGTCGAGGCCCTGCAGTTTGTCATGAACAGAATAGCCCGTACGATCGCATTGGACGGGGAAGGGGCTACGAAACTGATAGAGGTGCAGGTCACTGGTGCGAAGACGAAGTCGGATGCACGTAAGGCCGTCCGTTCAATAATAAATTCGCCATTGGTGAAATCAGCGATCTTCGGTTCGGATCCCAACTACGGGCGTATCATGATGGCGCTGGGCAACAGCGGATGCAAATTCGATCTGGACAATGTCTGTCTGACCATAAAAGGCGGTGATATGGAAGTTCCGATTCTCGATTCGGGGGCGCCGATATTCCAGGAAGAGCGTTCTGTCGAGGTCGTACGCATGGCGATGGACAATAAGGAAGTAACGATAATCGTGGATCTGGCCAACGGAAACGAGTTTGCCACCGGTTGGGGCTGTGATCTCACTTACGACTATGTACGCATCAATGCGGAATACGCTACATGAGGTGAGACGATGCTGGATGATGTATACCTCATCAAATTCGGAGGCAGTGCGATCGGAGGGAAGGCGGATCTGGATCGTCTGTCCGGAGAGATCGCGGGTCTCATACGTGACGGTGCGAAGATCGTCATAGTTCACGGCGGAGGTCCGGATATCAGTGCCGAACTGCAGAAGAAAGGCATCGTGCCGGTAAAGGTCTCCGGCCTAAGGATCACCGACGATGCGACGCTGGAAGTGGCGGAGAACGTGCTGAAGAGGATCAATTCCGATGTTGTCGAGTCTCTCAGAAATGCAGACGTGATGGCAATAGGCATTCCGGGTTATTTCGTCACCGAATGTGTCAAAAAGGCACCGATACACGTGACGGATGAAGAGGGGGATGCTATGGTCGATCTTCAGAACGTCGGCGAAGTCAGATCGGTGGATATCGAGACCATAGAGGACATGCTCAGAGTCGGAGTGACCCCGGTCATATACCCCATAGGTGCAGATTCTGACATGAAACATCTGAACATCAATGCCGATACGATGGCCGCGGGTATCGCAGCCGGTATCGGGTGCAGGGAGATGATCCAGATAACGGATGTTCCTGGAATAATGCTCGATATGAACGATCCATCGTCGAAACAGGACATGCTCACTTTGAAAGAAGTGGACGAACTGATCTCAGACGGTGTGATCTTCGGAGGGATGATACCCAAAGTGGATGCATGCCGCAACGCACTGAATGCAGGTGTTGCAAAGGTACGCATGGTCGACGGAAAGGACCCGCGTTCCATAGTGTCAGATGTGATGAGATCGGTGGAACACGGGACAACAATCACAAAGTGATGATAGAAATGGAACTCGAAGAAGTAAAGGAAAAAGGATCAAAGTATCTGTTCCAGAACAACGGACGCATGGATATATGCTTCACTCACGGTAAAGGGGCATACCTCTACGATACCGAAGGAAAGGAATACCTTGATATGGTCGCAGGGATAGCCGTGAATTCCTTGGGATACGCGCATCCGGAATGGGTAAAAGCGGTACAGGAGCAGGTCGGTCGCATGGTACACATATCCAATCTGTACCATATCGAGGAGCAGGCCGTAGCAGCGGAGAAGGTGGCATCCATCACCCCCGATGGCATGGACCGCACCATGTTCGTGAACAGCGGTGCCGAGGCGAACGAGGGGGCATTGAAGTTAGCCGTGCGTTACACAGGGAAGGGCAGAATCCTCTCGGCGCTGAATTCATTCCACGGACGTACCGCCGCCGCACTCGGAGCGACAGGCCAGGTAAAGTATCAGAATTCGTTCCAGACACTGATAGGCAAATGCTTCGACTATTTCGATTACGGTTCATCCGAATCGATAAAATCGATGATGAACAAAGATACGGCTGCCGTGATTGTTGAACCTATACAGGGCGAAGGCGGGGTCAAGACCGCGCCTGCAGAGTTCTTCAAGACGGTTCGCGATCTCTGTACGGATCACGGTTCGATGATGATAGTGGATGAGGTGCAGACCGGGATGGGACGCACGGGAGAATGGTTCGGAATCGATAATTTCGGTGTAGTCCCTGACATAATATCGCTGGCAAAGGCGTTGGGCGGAGGAGTGCCGGTTGGAGCTATAGTCTCCACAGAGGAAGTATCAAAGGTATTCACACCTGGAACACACGGGACGACGTTCGGCGGAAGTCCATTGGTCTCGTCTGCGGTATCCGCGACCATAGACATAATGAAGAAGGAGAATCTGGTGGAGAACTCCGCCAAAATGGGTGCCGAGATAATGGACCGTGTGAAGAAGATAGAAAGTCCCGAGATCTCTGCCGTGCGTGGGTGCGGTCTGATGATAGGGATAGAGATGTCCAGCAAGGCAAGGGAATTCCAGATGTTCTGCCGTGATAATGGTGTTCTCGTCAATGTGTGCCATGGGGATGTCGTACGTTTGATACCTCCGCTGATAATCGGCGTGAAGGAAGTGGAGAGGGTCACAGGTCTGTTGGATCGTTTCCTTTCATAATCGACACAGCTGTCTGATTTTTTAAACTTTTTAATACTATTTGTCTTTAATAGGACATAAATACTTGAATGACAGTATCATCCGACATGTCTAAGGGCCCCACGAAGGAGAGTCTTGCAGAGAAGACGAGAATATACATCAATGCGCATCCGAGCATAAAGGACTGTGTTTCCAAGGGACTTATAAACTATTCATCTCTGGCAAGGATGATAATGAAGGACCTGGATCTGGAGAACGAGGAAGCCGTCATGATCGCCTGCAGGAGATATGCTGGCAAATTAGGTATAACTACGAATCACGAGATGAGCATCCTCAGGATCCTGAAGGACAGTCGTCTTGAGATGAGGACCAAGACATGTATAGTCACTGCAAAAAACGATTGGAGTGTCCTTCACAAGATGGACAATCTTTTCAAAGACCTCTGGAATGAAAATTCGATCATGCAGGTCGTTCAATCAGCATCTGCAGTCACCATCATAGCCGATAAGATGCTGAAGGATCGTATCGTCGATACCGTCGGAAGATTCAATATAATCAAGGTGAGGGAGAATCTGGTCGAGATCGCCGTGAAATCACCGGAGAAGATCGTAGACACCAGCGGTGTGATAGCCTATCTGATAACCAATCTTTCGGATGCGGGGATAAACATCGAGGAGACCGTCAGTTGCCATACGGATACGATATTCATAGTCGGTGAGTCGGATATGATCAACGCCTATTCCGTGTTGACAAAATGCATACAGAGTGCGGAACTGTCGGTTAAGGAATGAACCTTCATGGAACGGAGGTTCTTCACGTCCGTCCCGGATTTTCGATTTTCAAGATACAGTGCCTTCCGTTTTCACGGCGATGTCAGACCGTGTCGTGATTCCGTCGGTTCTTTTCAGAGCAGATCTCTGCAGCCTTGGATTTCGTCTCGGACCAGGCATCTTTTATGAGATCCAATGATCCCTTCACACTCTCGTGTCTGAGATCGAGAAGCTCTGCGAAGTGTTCTGAATTACTTTTGCATTCTTCGGTGCATTCGGTGCATCCGGTATCGATGTACAGGCACCTGGAGAATCCGTCGAACAGCATGTCCAGGAAGAATTTTGGATCGTAGCCTTCGTCGTTCATGCAATCAAGATGAAACAGATTCACTATACCCGGCATACCGTAGGTCGACCAGCCGGCAGGATAGAACCAGGTGATCCCACCGTTCTTCTTCTCCTGATTGTATCTTTCGGTCGTCAACATGGCCGCGATGCAGTCCTCGTGTTCGAGCATTACAACCGGTATCTTGACAAGGTCGGGGATACCCTTGAGCGCCTGACAGTAGCCGTAGCCCAGAAAGACGATATCCAACCTGACCGGCAGAGAGTTCAGTTTATCCAGAATGGCCTTTTTCAGATCTTCGGGCTGCATATGCAATCCGAATTCCAAATATTCACGATAGACGACATCCGGATCATCAGCCGTCACCATCTCGATCTCATTGCGGATCGCATCACAGCCCAATATCCCTATCCTCATGTTTCACTCTCGTTTTCTATTCCGGCATCCGTGGAGATACGGCTCACCCGTATCATCTTATGATCGGATCATCATCCGAGGTCGCTATCCTCGCCTGTTTTTCCGATCATCAGGAGTCATTAGTTTTCATTGATCATATATTTCAATTTATATTGAATTGAATTATTGATAGGCTATAAAAGTATTACTCGACACCACCGTCCGGTGGCCGATTGAGAGGATCGGATTAAAATCTGCGGTACAACGGTTTTTTCAATTCTGAAATATTTCAACAGTCATTCGATGGCCAGAAACGGTTTCAAGGGAGACCATTTTGAAAATATCGAATGTACAACGGAAAGACCAAGCTTAAACAATGATACTGCATTGTCGGATGTATGCTGGGTGCGCTGTCATGACCGTGAAGGATCAAGTGAGAGATATATGTTCCGACGTGACGAATCTACCGGAAGAGATGGAATCGATCATCTCTTCGAGAGGCGGACTCGATGCTCTGAAGGAGTGTGTTCCTGAAAAGGCAGATCTCGTTCTCGAGGCGAGGTTCTTCCATTCTCTGTCGGATCCGATCCGTTTGCAGATATTGCATGCACTGATGACGATGGATCTGTGTCCTTGCATCCTGAAGGAGATTACGGAGTTGTCCGATTCAAAGCTGTCATATCATCTCAATATCCTCGAGAGGGCGGGATTGGTAGTATCTTCGCCGAGGAAGAAATGGCGCATCTATTCGCTAACCGGAAAAGGCAGGTCGCTTATAGCAAGAGGAATGCCTGTCGATCGTGGTACGTCCAGTCCGTAGAACGGTAAACCGATCTTCGGACAATTCGCTACGGAAGACACTAAAATTATTCATTTTTCTGCAGACGGATGTGAAACGCCATGCAGGTACACCGTACGTTTACCTATTTTTTGATCCATTCCGAGTTCGGCATCCACATTGAAGACCGTAAGCATGTTTTCGGGAGTGAGAACTTCCTCGGGAGTGCCGCAGCACATTATCCTATGCTCATGAATCATGGCGATGCGATCACAATAACGGGCAACCATGGACAGATCGTGAGACACGATCACTACTGTGAGACCCTCGGTCTTGGACAAATTCTGTATCAGGTCCAGTATCTCAAACTGCGCACTGACGTCCAGATGAAGCGTAGGCTCATCCATCAGGATTATCCTCGGTGTCTGTGCCAAGGCACGTGCGATGATCACTTTCTGACGTTCTCCGCCGGACATCGTGTTGATGAGTCTGTTCTCAAATTGTTTGACGCCCGCTTTTCTCATTGCATTTTCGATAATCTCCTCATCATCAGAGGTTTCGCTTCCGAATTGATTAGTGAACGGCATTCTTCCCATTGAGACGATATCCCTCACGGTGAACGCGAAGCGTATCTCATTGGTCTGTGGGACCACGGAGACGATCTTTGCGATATCCTTCCTTCTGTAGTCTTCCAAGGAGGCCTCGTCCAGCAGGATTAGACCGTCGTGGGGTGATAGGTATCTGTTCATATTCTTGACCAATGTAGATTTTCCGCAGCCATTTGGACCAAGTATCCCAAGCAGTTCACCTTCTTTCAATTCAAAATCAATATTATCGAGTACTTTTTTCCCTTCGTAATTGAAAGAAAGACCACAGACCCGATATCTCGTCACCATCCCATCTCCTTTTTTCTCCTTATCAGCAGGTATATGAAATACGGTGCACCGATGATGGATGTCAGAATGCCTATGGGCAGTATATCACCAGGAATTATCGAACGGGATATGTAGTCGCACAGCACGATGAATGCTGCCCCGCCTATTATCGAAGCCGGAAGCAGATATCTGTTGTCGGGCCCCATGAGTATCCTCATGATGTGAGGGATGACCAGGCCCACAAATCCTATTACTCCTACGAAAGAAACACAAGCCGCCGTCACAAGAGCGGTTGCAAACAACATCTCTTTTCTAACCTGAGCAACATTGACTCCCAGATCATTGGCATGAATGTCGCCCAGCATCATCGCGTTGAGATCGTTTGCACGCGTCAGCATCAGCAAACAACCAATTAGTACCAGCGGTGCAACGATTATCACATTATTCCATTCATACTGACCTATGTCCCCCATCATCCAGAATACTATGCCAGCCATCTTCTCTCCTGATATGTACGTAAGGAAAGAAACGAACGCACTGAACATCGAACCTACAGCTATTCCAGCCAAAATCAGAGTCTCGGTCTGTGTTCTTCCCTGTGTTTTGGAGATAGAGTAAACAATGAAGACCGTTATGAAGCAGAATATGAAAGAGCATGCGGGTACAGAGAACAATTCAGGCAGGAATGCAAGTGGAAACAATAGTGCCAGTGCTGCGCCGAACGAAGCACCGGATGACATGCCCAAAATGTATGGAGATGCCATAGGGTTTCTGAAAATTGCCTGCATCACCGCACCAGACAATGCAAGTCCGGCACCTACAAAACATCCCATGACTATACGGGGGCCGTTGATTTTTCTCACGACGACATTACTTACGTAGTCGCCTCTTCCCAAGATCCCATCTATGGTCTGGGATAAGGACAGGGGGGTGTATGCCATATGCAGGTCGAGCAGTATCGCCGCGATAAGTATGGATGTAGCAATGACGCACACGGTGGTGACCTTTGCGTTTTTCCTCATGTTTTACACTTCAAAATAGAGAAAAATAAGAGGTTTATTGTCTGAATTTCACAAAATATATTGCGGTACCGACAATTAGCACAATGACAATCGCAGCGGCAACGATCATGACTGTGTCGTCATTGTTGTTGTTGAGATCGTATACCTCGCCAGACGTAGAGAAGTACTCGGGATACATCGAACCGGCATATCCCCACAGACCATCATCGACATTGGCACCGTATGAAACCCACAGATTACCTATTTCTACGACCTTCACATCTGAATTGATGCCCATCTCCTGAACATATTCCAGTGCGGTCTCTCCGTTGTGCGGACTGTAGAACAGCACATCTATCTCATTCTGAGCGAAGAAAGACGGGTCTGATGCGAATGACGTGCCGCTTCCGGGATTCTTGTCTGCGGCAACATTGATCCCGCCACCCAGTTCGATCAACGTTCCGCCCATCGAGCCAGTTGATTGGATCTTATTGGTGGATACTGACACGGCCCTTACCTTGTTCTCGTCGTTTATTCCGTTCTCGGATAATTTATCTGCGACCTTTTTCGGCGCATCCTTCATGGCCTGTACGACAGACTCGTAGTTATCAGAACCGAATAATTTTCCAAGGTCCTCGGTTATCTGTACATTCTGGTCGTATGATTTCGGATAGTATCCTATGACGGTGTATCCTGCGGTTCTTAGGGTATTGACCAGGGTTGTGGAGTAGCTGTTGCAGACGACAACGTCTTTGTCCTTATCGAAACTACCGGCCGATTCTAATTCGGCCATTCTAATAACTACGTTGGGAACGTTCGTGGATGTCGTTGATATGAACATAGAGTCTGCAAGGCCCTCGGTAGCCACTATCCCGCTGTCGGAATATGCGGAACCGCTGTCCATTAGGACAATCTTATCGAATACGTTCAATTTAACGGCGGTGTTGGTGTATCCTTTGCTGAAACTGACGATATGGTCCACAGGTGCCGAGAAGGTATAGGTTTGAGGGGAACTCGGACCTATCTCCGTGATGGTGATAGTCGTATCGTCGACAGCTTCGGATAGATCAGAACTGAAAATCATCGGCAGGGCGGTGATGCACATGATCGTCACAAGCGCCAAGGCAATGATCTTCGGGTGATTTCTTTTTGATGTCATGGTAATCACGATATTAACGGTAGGGACTGAGAGTATTGCGTTTTATTTAATTATTATGTCGTAATGGCATTCTATTGCTAAATTAGTAACACCATAAAGCAGAGCCATCAGATTTTGTATGATTACTAAACTCGCTTTCGATCACACCAGTTGCTGAATAATCCAGAAAGTTACAGTGTTGCACGAGAGAAATTCTTCAGAAAGAACATTCGAAAAAAGCGAAATCACCCAAGGGATTTCAGCAGTTAATTCAGAGCTGCAAGTCTCATACCATTCGATACTGGTTTTTTCTTAAGATACGAACAACAGTACATCAGAGGCATATGACAAGTTCTTCGGTCAACATCTATTAATATTAAAACATGTTTAAAACATGTATGAAAACAAAAGATACGAAAGGATTGCTCATCGATACCACGATGGCACTGCTGAGGGATGCGGAGGATGTGAATGATGTCACGGTCAGGGACATCATCGGAGCTGCGGGTGTCAACCTATCGACCATAAACTATCATTTCGGATCCAAGGAGGAACTGATGAAGGTCGTGCTTTTGAAACTGATAGAGGAGAAGGCGAAGGGACTGTTGAGTACATACGATGACGTCAGCAGCACCGCTGATCCGAAAATGGTGCTGTTAGATTATCTGATCAATATGTCCGACGTCGTGTTCGCTGCAAGGAAATACACCAGGGCCATAATCCCTTCTGTGATGTTGAATGATTCGATGACCACCCCGGAGTACATCGTTCCCATGATATCGGAATGTTTCGAAGGAAAGAGAACGATACAGGAGTGCAGGTTGATCGCCTTCGAGATCATCCTGTTCCTTCAGATGTCCTTCTACCGTATGGACGATTTTTATGCATACACCGGTTTGGATCTTAATGAGAAGGATGTCAGGTCCAAGGTGATATCCGATCAATTGGATATGTTCATAAGGGAGGAGAATCAATGAACGATCAGGAACTAACGGGGTACTTCGAGAAATATTCCAAGGCCCTGGTCTCGAAGATATTGTCCAGATCTATGAGTAATTACAAGGAGTCTGTATTCCTGCTGAGATTTGTCCGTTCAGTGAAGAAGGCAAACTCAATTCGCGGAAAGTATGAGGCAGAGGGACTGCATATACCGCCTTTTCTGATATCCAGCATTACGGTATCGTGCAATCTGTTCTGCAAAGGATGCTATGCCCGGGCCAATGGGATATGCGGTGAACCGTTGAGACCCGAGCTGTCGGCAGAGGATTGGAGGAGGATATTCACTGATGCCAAGGACATGGGCGTGATGTTCAATATACTTGCAGGAGGGGAACCGCTGATGAGGAGGGATGTGATATCGGCAGTCAAGGACATGGACGATATGGTCTTTCCCATATTCACGAACGGTACCGTCATAGACGAGGAATATGTCCGTATGTTCGATGATCACAGGAATCTTGTACCGATACTGAGTCTGGAAGGAGACAGAGTGTCGACTGACACGAGAAGAGGGGAGGGAGTATTCGACGACGTAGTCTTAAAAATGCAAGAATTAAAGGAAAAGAGGATCCTGTTCGGCGTATCGTTGACGGTAACCAAAGAGAACACGGATTCCATCACATCGGATGATTTCATAAAGTTCATCGAGGGATCAGGATGTGATATAGTCTTCTTCATAGAGTTCGTGGCGGCAGACAAATGTTATCGGGGATTGGCACCTGACAAGGTGTCACGCAATACATTCAACGAGAGGTTATCTGCACTGAGAAAAGGATACCGGATGCTGTTCATGTCCTTCCCAGGCGACGAAGAGGGTCTGGGAGGGTGTCTCGGCGCAGGCAGAGGTTTCTTTCACATCAACCCGTACGGAGATGCGGAAGCATGTCCGGCGTCACCGTTCTCGGATCTCAATATCAAAGAGGCAGGATTCAGATCGGTGTTAGAATCGCGTCTGTTTTCCGAGTTGAGGACCGACGGAGTCCTTGCCGGTTACCATGATGGAGGATGCGCGTTGATAGACAACGAGAAGAAGGTCGGGGAGATATTAGACGGTCTTGTCGAACGAACTTCCGAATGCGACCACAGGTCACCGTAGACATGAACCAGTCATGATATCCTTTTGCTTGTGACGGGGCAGAAGAGAACCAAGACACCGTTCTCATTCTTCGGTGTCCTCTCCATTGTACTCGCCGTAGGTCTCCAGGAAGATCCTGAACGAGTACGACTGTGATCTTGTCATCGACATGTAGGAACTTATCAGGAGCGTTTCCAAAACCTCGTCTCTGGTGGCACCCGCGCCCATCGCGTGATT